>JADMIO010904347.1_pt1 | contig 69545 bp, 71 predicted proteins | sample 8958161 | NCBI WGS metagenome assembly JADMIO01 (sample SAMN16585339, study PRJNA669376) | soil metagenome | isolation source: Crop rotation soil | place: USA: Cullars Rotation, Alabama | collected 2011 | reverse complement strand
GCCGCGACTTCAAGTCACGTGAATTCCAAGCTTCGGATCCCACTGTGCTGGAAAGTGCGGCGGCTGTGGCCGGGACGGGAGAGGCGTGAACCTGCCGATTGGCAGCGCCTCCCGCCTGGTCGTTGCACTCGGCTGCTGAGGGGTTGTTTCGCCGGACGTGCGGCGGATCCCGTCCGCAAAGAGCAGCCAGAAGGCGCCGTTTACTAGCAAGGATGCCAGATAAACAACGGACATCTGAATCGGTTTCTTTTTACTGCTCGTGCTTGTTTTCATAGGGATTTGCCTCATTCCTCCACGCCGCCGCGTCTCTGTTAGGGCGTTAGGGCGTCTGAACCGGGGTCTGTGGAGCGTTCCCATTCACGTTCGGGCTGGCGCCATTATTACTATCGCCCGGGTTCCCTCCTTTGCCGTCATTGTTGCTATCGCCCGGGTTTCCGCCCGGATTTTGCGGGACTGTTTGCGCCGGGGTCTCGCTGCTTTGGCTCATCATCAAGCCGGACGAGTCCCGGATCTGTGTGTCTGCCTGAGGCAGCAGCAACAGGCTGAGTGCGGTAAACGCGCCGAGGGTCAGGAGTGAAGTTCGGATGTGCATCATAATTTTTCCTTAATGTTGAGAATGGGACGCGGCGTGCTAACGCCTTTGTCCATGACTTCGATCAATTACTGTACCGGTGTTCTCATTTGCGAGCCGGCACCATTGTTGCTGTCGCCGGGATTACCTCCCTTGCCGTCGTTGTTGCTGTCGCCTGGGTTCCCTCCTTTGCCGTCGCCTAGATTGGCATTGTTGCGATTTTGGGGATGGGCATTATTACTGTCGCCCGGGTTGCCCCCTTTGCCGTCGTTGTTACTGTCGCCTGGGTTCCCTCCTTTGCCGTCGTTGTTACTGTCACCCGGATTCCCTCCGCCGCCCTGGCTATTACTGTCGCCGGGAGTGGCATCGTAGCTATCGTCCGAATTCTTAACATTTCTGTGGTTATGACCTCTCGCCTGCCCGTGGACTGAGCCTCCAAGAGGCTCCACGAGCGCTTTGACCGTCTTGACAGCAGTTTTTTTGGCCACTGGCGACTGACGGTCGCTTTTCATGCGTTTTAGAGGCATCTCAGAGAGCGGCTTTACGAGGGTTCCATTATAGTTTCGCAGAGCATCTTTATTGCTGTCGTCGGGAGTAGCATTATTCCCGTCCCGGCTTTGCCGGACCGTTTGCGGCCCAATCCCGTTGCCGGGAATGAATAAGCCGGTCGAATATTGGCTCTGTGCGCGAGCGCGTGCTACGGGGTATAGCGCTGAAAACGGGAGAAGCAGAAGGGCGACTGTGAACAGGGCAATTGCCAGCCGCCTCCGTGTCAGATGGCTTCGATTGCGTCCCTTGGCAAGCACCGCCTCAATTCTCGCCTCTACTTCCAAAGGCTGAGCCATGGCCATGGCAATCGTACGGTTGTGCGTCCCCTCGGGCATCGAGCACACAACTTCTACCAGGCTCTGAGCGTAATCAGTAGCCCGCATTCCTGTCATCAACACCAGATCATCGCAGGCGCTCTCGCTCTCGGCCCGCGCCTGGTGTTCTGCCTTCCACACCAACGGGTGCCACCAATAGAGAGCGCAGGCGAGGCGGCCCATCAACTGCATCGGCCAGTCCCACCGAGCAACATGGGCGAGTTCATGCAGCAGAACCGCCCTCAGGCAGTCCTCGGACCAGTCACGCGACTGTGCGGAGAGCAACACGACGGGATTCAGTACACCCCAGGTCACGGGAACAGCCACCGCGCTTCCGTCTGACGCCCTCAGAAACTCGATGTATCGGCCCAAGCCGAGCTGCTGCCGGGCTTCATCTGCGACAACCAGCGCGGAACCGTCCAGTGGCACCGCCGCTCTCTTGATGCGCCCGATGCGGCGGAGACCGACGGCGAAGTGGGCGAGAACCAGCAGGAAACCCGCGCCCCAGACTGCAACCGCTACGACAGGGAGGTGCGCTGGAGTGAGAACCGGGGGCTTCTGCACGGACTCTGGAGCAGTCGGCTCCGACGTTATTGATCGGGTCGTTAACGAATCCTGCGCCCTGGCGGGTGGAACCGAGGCTGGTGTCGCCGCCGCGATCCTTAAAGGAACCTGCCAGCGGGGGAGCGACAGCGACAGAAGGGGCAGCAGCAGGAAACTGCCCAGTGCGCTCACCCACACAAGGTGGCGTATCGCTGACGAGGAACGTCGTAGGAGACGGCAGACCAGAGCCGCTACCATCAGTAAAAACGTCCCCTTGATCAAGAGGTCGAGGAGAGCGGCAACTGCGTGAGAAAGGAATGTGTTCATTGCTCGGCCTCTCTATTATTCTGCTCCTCGGCTCTGGCTCGCTGGATCATTTCCTCCAGCCGCTTGAGTTGTTCGCCTGTGGGACGCGTCTTCTGGCTCGTGAGCAGGGTGCCCACAGCCGTCTCAATGCTGCCACCAAAGAAGCTCTCAACAACCTGGTCCATAGCGGAACGAGTCACCGCCGCCCAGCTCAGGGCAGGGCTGTAAATGTAGCGTCCCTCCTGCTCCTCGTGACGCAGGTGCCCCTTCTCCTCCAGAATGGCAAGGAGCCTGCGGACGGCGCTGTAGCTGGGCGGATCGGCGAGAGCGTCTCGCACCTCGGCAACCGAGGCGTGGCCACGGGCGTGGAGCACGTCCATGATCTGGCGTTCGCGTGGTCCGAGGCGGTGCAGAAGCTTATTCGGCATGTAAGAACCTCCTATTGCTAAGAATGTTAGCACCTTGTTGCTAAGGATATTAGCATGACGCTGCGGAATTGTCAAGAGGTCATTTATTTTGGCGGCAGCGGGATCGGTTATCGCTTGCATCAGTACCACCGGCCGTGACACTCCAATCGGTTTTGAAGGGATTCCCTCGCTATCACACGCTGCGGCTGAAGGGGAAATCGGTGAAGGTGGTGGCGTTCCGTTATCAGGACGGCGCGTCAACGCGCCGGGTGAGCTACAAGGTGGGTGACGACGGCACGTGGTTCTTGTTTGCGGTTCCCCAGACGGCAGGAGGGGACATAGTGTACGAAGTACCTCGCGGTAATGGTCATCGAGAGCGTGCAGTCGCCGAGGAAGTCAAGAAGCTCCTCGATAGCAAGAACACGCTGCCGGCAGATCCCGGAACGCCTTGACAAACCACATTACCGTTGTTATATTAGACGAAAGAACTTTGCGGAGCAAAGACTATGCACCCGGAACGGCCCGTTTTCCGTATTGTCACCTCGGCCGGTGAGGCCGAGGAACACCTGCGCGTTATCCGGCAGGCAATGGAGAGATCCACCAAGCACTCGACGCTGTCGGGCTTGTCGGGTGTCATCGTCGGGCTGCTCGCGCTCGCCGGGTGCGCGCTGACGCAGACCGTCGTCAAGGACGCTCCCTCGCCCGACTGGAAGTATATGTTCGTCGGGGTCTGGGCAGCCGTATTGATCCTTGCCCTGGTGACAGACTATGTGCTGACAAAGCGGCGGGCGGCGCGGGTCGGTAAAAGGGCGTTCTCTCCTCTGGGGCGACATTTGACACGCGCGGCGGCGCCGGGGTTTATCAGCGGAGTGGCGCTGTGCCTGTTTTATGTGCTGCACCCGGGACAGATCGGCGCCTATCTGTACGGCATCTGGATGCTGTGTTACGCGGTCTCGCTGCTGGCGGTCGGTATGTTCTCGATTCGGGAAGTGTCTATTCTGGGGTGGGCCTTTCTGGCGGCGGGTGCGACCACACTGCTGTTGCCGGGAGACTTCTTTCTGACACCGCGGATCATGATGGCAGTGACTTTTGGGGGGTTCCACATCGTGTACGGTATCTGGATGGGGAACAAATACGGCTGGTGATAAAGAACGATGGCAACGGTACGTAAAATCGATGCACTGGATGACATCATCCATCAGAAAGTGCGTCTGGGAGTAATGTCGTCACTGATGGCGACCGGCGAAGCGGACTTCAATTTCCTGAAGGGCGCACTGGGCGTCTCCGACGGCAACCTATCCACACACCTGACGGTCCTGGAAGATCATGGCTATATCCAGGTCCGTAAGGAGTTTGTCGGCAAAAAACCGCGCACGACCTATACTCCGACCGAAAATGGACGTAAGGCCTTTGAAAGCTATGTCGCGGCTCTGGAGGAGTTTGTTCGCGCCTGAAGATCGGTCGCCGTTACTGCTGCGGCATGCCACGGATCACGGTGAGAATCAGTTTGCTGCTCTTCTGACCGCCGCCGGCCTGACCGATTTCCACACTCACCTGCGTCCCGGCACGGGTATACTGGCGTGACTCGGAGACGGTGACATTCCCGCCTGGCTTCTGCGGCCGATCCGGAATGGTCTGACGCCAGTCCTTGAACTTCGTGTCGTACCACTTCACTACCTTTTCCGGAACCGCCGGCGTGGTAAAGGCGCCGATCGAAAAGGAGATATTTTGCCCGGGAATTCGGCCGAGAATCCCATTGATACCGCCGGAGACGCCACGCATCTTCTTGGAAAGCGGAAGGTCGACCTTCGATCCCGGGTAGATCGGGATTTCCTTCAAGTCGAGCAGCACTTCTTTCTCGGTCAGCGGCTTCTTCTCCGCCTTCTGGACCTCGTCGGCGATTTGTTTACCACCGACATACAGGAGCATCGTACAGCCGGCAAAAACGACAAGGCTCAACAGCCCGCAGCCAAGCCCGATCCAGAGCCAGGGCGACCGTCCCCGACGCGCCGGCGGAGGGGGTGGCGGAATATAGGGCGATGGCGGCCCGGGATCATTGTATGTCGACATGGTTCGTTAACTCCATTCCCGCGCGCAGCAGCCAGAGCGGCGGCGTAGGCTTACTATCTACTTCCACGACCACCGTCGTTCCGCCGGGCCCGGTCAGGAGAAAAACCCGATCCGCCTCCTGAAGTGTCAGAAAGAAGCCCATTCCCATGGAATCTTTGGTCGAGTATCCGGCAATCAGCGCGGACTGAGGCAATTCCTCAAGCGCAATACCGGGGCCGGAGTCCTCTACCCAGATCTGCACCGTACCACCGCCCGGCGTTTCCGGGGCGGCGCCGACTCTCGCCCGGCCGCCGCCGCCGTGGATAACGGCATTCATCGCCACCTCACCGGCCGCCAAGGCCGCGCCATAGCTGCGATCTTCCGGAACTCCGGCCTCCTGAGCCGCCTCACGCACCGCATTGCGAAACGAAGACAGCGCGATATCCGAGCGAAGCGGCGTTTCGGCCCGCTCCGGCAAAACAAGGGGCAGTTCTTCTCGGGAGAACACCAATTTCAGTTTCCCCTGGGTCGCCGCATTCATGACATCGTGAAGAAAACGGCGGCGCGCCAGTTCCGCTTCACGCGCGATGACGCCAGCAGTCTCGGGAGAATCCGCCTCACGCTCCTCGATCAATAGCCATTCGTCGGTTTCCAGACAGGGCAGCAGTCGCGCGCCGGAAAGCGGCCGGGGCTGGCGCTCGCCAGTGGATCGGATCGCCCCTTCCACTTCCGGCGTCGTCGCCAGCGCCAATCCCCGCGCCGTGCCGGCAAGCGGGACGCCGTCTGCGGAGATAAAAGCAAGTCCACTACGTGCGTTTTCCATCAGCGTCGCCAGCCGGGCCTGTAAAATAGCTTCGTCCATATCCCTCCCGGCCGCGGTACGCGACCCGGATACGTGTAGGAGCAGGCACCCCTGTACACATATCAACCACTTTAGTGATTATACGGGAACCCTCCCCGGGGACGCAAGCCATGTCCGATCCGGCTAAATACATTGACAACCAGGTATGAACTGGTTACACTGGTACACGACGAATCGGCTACTAAAGATATACCTGATCGAATCGGTGAAAAAGTCAGCCTTATGCGCCGCGAGATTTTGACTATGCGCCTCGAAAGGCGCGCCGCCGACAGCCCGCTCCCGGTACGCCATGCGACCGAGGCAGACCAGGATAACCTCGTCCGGCTGCTGTTTGACGCCTACTCCGATTCCCCGGAATCCGAAGAGGAAACACTCGAAGGCTGCCGCGAGGAACTCGCTTCCTTCCTGACCGGAACCTATGGCGAACCACGCCTTTCCTGTTCCTATGTTGCGGTTGAGCCCGATGGCTCGCTCGCCGCGGCCTGCCTGATCCTCGGCAGCCACGAAAACGCGGTGATCGCTTATCTCTGCACCCACCCGAAGCGACGCCGCCAGGGAATCGGCCGGGCTGTGCTGACGCATTCTCTAAACAACCTCCGCCTGGAAAACTTCGAACGATGCCAGGCAAGCGTCGCCATCGACAACACCGCCGCTCAAAACCTTTTGCGCAATACCGGCTTCCGAGACGCGAGCGACGCCGCCAGGGAAGAGTAGCGACAGATGGACCTTCTTCTGCGCCGATCGGTGTTCTATTACTGGCCTGACTATCAAGTAAGGGTTTCCTTCTGAAGCGCAGGAGCGGGAGTGCCGGCGTCCGCCGCCGCACTCTCGGATTCGGGAAGCCGTGGACCAAGAACCTCATAGGTCACAATCGCCTCGTCGATGCCCTTAACCTGAACGCTCCACGGACCACGCGCCGTCACGGCATCTGCGACCAGTTGATAGGTGGCCTCCGTGATCAGAATACGCGTCCCAAACTCCTTGTTAAGACTCTCAACACGCGAGGCAATGTTCACCGGCGGACCGTACACCGTGAATTCCATGCGCTGGCGCGCGCCAACGTTGCCGGCTACCATCTCCCCCGTGTTGATGCCAACGCCGATATCGAACACCGGTAGGCCGCGTGCCCGCCAGTCTGCCTGCAACGCCGCCATTCTGGCCTGCATGTCGAGCGCTGTGGCGACCGCGCGGTGGGCGTGATCGGCGTGGGGCACGGGGACACCAAAGAGCGCCATAATTGCGTCCCCGGCGAAGCGAGCAATCGTACCTTCATGTTGAAAAATGATATCGCTCATCGCCTGGAAGTATTCGTTTAGAAGCGCGACCAGGTCTTCCGGCTCCAACGCCCCGGACAGCGCCGTAAAATCCCGGATATCAGAAAACAACACCGTCGCTATCACACGCTCGCCCGCGCCGCCAAGGATACACCGTTCCGGATGCGCCGTGACGTACTCCGCAATCTGCGGGCTGACATAGCGGCGGAGCAGACCGCGCATCCGACTCTTTTCTCGCTCCTCGGTCAGCCCGCGCTCAATCAACAGTCCAACCGACGCCAGAAGGACGGCTGCAATCGGGGCCGATAGGTCGAGTGAGAGATCGTAATAAACAAAGAACGCGACGTTGATGATGTAATATGCCACCGGGATCAGCGCCAGCAGGAGAGCCGCCCAGCGCAGGCGCGGCATGGCGGCAAAGACGTAAGTCAATGCCATCAGCAGGCACATCACCGAGACGTTCTGCGCGTCCGACGCCTCGCGAACAAAGTCTGCCTGCAGCAGCGTGGCGACCGCAGCCGCATTTATATCGACGCCCGCCATCATCCCTATGGGAGTACGATGGAAATCGTCGGGCGAATTGTCGTCGGTACTTGGGCGGGTATCGCCGACAAGGACGATCTTATTCCGGAAGAACCCCTCTTGAACCCGCGCACGAAAGTTCGAAGTCCGGCGGTAGATCTCGTCGTAGTCTATGTCGTCGAACGTCGCGCCCACCGGTCCCCAAAAGCGGACCTGGAAGCCGCCATCCGCTTCCACCGGGATAGACAGGCTGCCACAGTGCCATACGTTCCCAATCTGCAGAATCTTTTGGTGTTCAATCCCGAGATCCCGCCGAACCAACTCAAGACTGAACGCCGGAACATCCTTCTTCCTTCCGTGAATGACTGGCGCAATCCGGTCATAGTTTCCATCGGGGCCAGCCCATATAGCGGCGTGGCCCCAGAAAGGACTTGCCTGTAAAAGCTGGGGCACCGGCAGATCAAACCTTTGCTCTTTACCCACAACGGTGTAGCCGGCGGCCCAGACCACGCGCCCGGAGGCACGAGCGGCTGCAGCGAGAGCGCCGTCCTCCGGTTGTGGCTTATGAAAGAGAAAATCGAACCCGATAACCCTGGCGCCGGCATTTGTCAATTCTTTGATAATGCGTGCCTGATTGTCACGGCCGACCGCCTGATTCATCTCACTGACGCTGCCGGACTTCCGGGTATTCCCTAACTCGACACTGTGGTCGGAAAGACGCACCACCACAATACGATCACGAGCGTTGCTTGCCACCGTTGAGCCAAGCACCTCGCTCCGAATCGCCTGGCGCTCGTAGTAGGCCCTCTGTTCCAGGTAGTCGAAGGTACGCGGATACTGCTCCAGGTAGCCACAGAACAGCGCCGCCAGGATCGGGATTGCGGCGAGGCGCAGGTTCCGCCCGTTGCGGGAGACACGATCACTGCGCCCTACTCCGAACCAGAAACGGCTTTTCATCGTAGCGGCGCCCTCCTTTCCTTCTAGTTACTATTCGCTGCTAGATCGTTCGCGTCATTGTAGCGTATTTTTGCTCCTTCAGGTGGCGCGGACGCCGTACTATTGACTGGCAAGCGCGTTAGCGGAGGCCGCAGCCAGATCAGGCGGGCATCGCTACCCCACTTGCCCTCTAGAAAGATTGTTACCTGCGCGAACGAGACGCCGTCCGCATGGAGACGGGAAAGCTCGCTCATCATCCGGACCAGGAACACATCGTTGCTTCCGCCGCCGCGGCCACATCCGCCCAGTTCATCAATGGCGAAGCGCTTTCCCTTACCGGCTCGCTGCCTAAGGTACGCCCGGAGCGCGGCGACCGACCCGGCGTACTGACCTTCGGACCCCACATACCAGGTGCAGGAGACGATGTCGACAACGTCGTCACCAGGCCAGTATCGCACGAGCGCCCCGACCGGAAGTCCGCGGCGAATAGCCGGCGAGAACGTGAAAGCAATGTCTGGAGCACAGGCGCGAAAGATTTCGCGAACGACGCGGAAACTGCGCTTGTAACCCTCCGGCGCGCCCGCGTAACGGTTCCTTCCGCCGCGCGCATTCACGCCATCGTCGTTCATCTCGGATGCATAGCGAACCACGATCCGCAGCCGTTTGCCGCACGCCCGTGCCTCCTCCTGATAAGCATTCAGCTCTTCCGCCAGCTTTCGCACCAGTCTGCGACTTGCATCGACAAACCCATAAGGGTCCGCTGCCTGGGGCGGCTCTACCCCAAGCACTACCGTCTTCTCCGTCTCGGTTCCGGTTCGCAATGTCTGGAGCATATCATCAAAGAACTGCTGGTGGGCGCTTTTACCCAGAGCCCGCCCGGTGACGAAGAAACGGTCCCGGTTCTCGGGGTTGATACCGTAATAGAAGTTCGCTCCCGCAGGCGCAATCCGGTAGCGCTCTTCCAGGCGCCGCATCGTCGCCACCCCACCGGGTTCCTTCGCGAAAAGCAGGATGCGCTCGATATTGGCTATCCGCCCTCCGGGCAGGTCTGCCAGACTGGCCGCCGTCGCGGGACCGCCCCCCATGAGAAGGGCTGCGATCACCGGACCAAGAAACCAATATTTTTTCATGACGCGCTCTTTTCTCAGAATCCACGCTAATACGGTGACGAACGTTAAATGAAGAGCGCGAAAGAAACTACATATTCCCGACCATGACGCATATCACAGGCCGCCGACGGTAGGAACAAAAAGAAAGACGGCTACCTCGTACAATTTACAGCCTGCCCAGGTATAATTGCCCTATTCGGAGCAAGACCCGCGTGGGTTCTCCCGGCACTTTCAAGGCAGAATCTGCAGCACACTGGAGGAGGTTGTTACGAATGGGTGACGATGAACCACAGCCAAGCGAAGAAGAGGTACGATCCGACGCAGCAGCACTCGACGAGGAATTCCTAGCATCATTGCAAGAAAAACTGATACCGTGCAGTGCTAGATGCTTAGCAGATTACTTAAAGTGCCGCTTAGGTGATCCAAACGCACGTCCACCAAAGCTTCCCAGGCCCAAAGCAGAATGCGATAGGGAATACAATCAATGCAGGATGCACTGTCTCTCGACGGAGTTGAATAAGCAAGAGCTGGATCAAACGGCAGAATAGACAATCTCGGGCGGTTCTTAGAATCTGTACACTGTGCCGAGACGAAGTTGCCGCCCGAGACCTCGGTTCCCTAAATAGACATAGCTCTTATCTGTAAGGTTTGTCACTTCTAGGTATAAGACGGAGCGGAGTCCCCAACGTCTACCTGCGCGGAGACTGTATAACGCAATGCTACCTGTGCGTATCGGCAACTCTTCCATATACCGACGACGGCTGCCGAGATAAGAAACAGTTGGCTGAAAAAACCAGCCCTGCCGGTTTAAATATTGTAGACCCGCTCCGGCGATAGAACGTGGCACTCCTTGGACATCCCTCCCTTTCTCTTGGTCCATTGATTTACTAAAGCTGGCATCAATGAAAAATGTCGTTTGCTGCGCCAGGGAGCCTTGGTAAACCATGCGTAACCCTTGTTGCCTAACCCGTGGCAAAGCACTTCCCATCGCAGGTTCCTGTGCGCCAGTCAAGCGCTGGTCAAATGCACTAACCAGAAAAAAAGAAGCGGAACGGAAAGTATGGTAGTATTCAACCTCAATGCTGTTCCCGCTACCCTGGGGCCGCAAATGCGGCAATTCGGCAGTGGAAGATAGGAAATTATCCCGGGGTGCCAACAACTGAAAGTCTTCGATGGTGCCGAAGAGGCGGCGGGCTCGTAAACGAAAACCATCGTGCTCATTAGGTCGGTAATCAGCAACGATATTCGGAAACCATGATGCGGTTGTTTCCTTCGTTCGTTCTTCCGGTTCTAGTACAGGCTCCACGTTTTGACTAATAAAATTGCGTTTCAGTATTTGGTATTGTAAATCTCCCAAAAGAGTTAAGCGATGACTCGCCCTGAACTCTTCGCGGAAATAAAGCTGGACACTTTGCACGGATGCATCAAAGCGAAGAAGCTCATCCGATACGTCAGGAAGAGCCTGACTGAACAGAGTGAGTGTTTCGGAATCCAGATATCGGACGCCTAATGAGCCTCCAAACGAAATAAAATGTTTCTCCCCTAACCGGATATCCCGACGCAATTCAGCACTCAGGTTTCGCAAACGAATGTCTAATCGGGAGACTGAAATCATCGTCTTCGATCGAGGTTGACTGTACTGCAGAAGGGCAAGGGTTTGACTGTTTTCTCCCAACGACTGGCCAAACCCAAGAACGATATTTGGCCGATCATCAGAACTTCGCCCAGACGCAAGAAGCGCATCCGAATCTTCTCCACGATCCAAACCTTCATTGTGATGCTCGAATTCTCCGAGGAAAAAGACGCTAGAGGGACTTCCTTCCGCACGCTGTCCTAGCATGACGCTCACACGCTCTCGTTCTACATCAGCGTTATGACGGATGCCACGCGTGAAGTTCCGTTCCCCGGCAATACCTTGAATGCCACGCCGGTTGTTAGTTTCCTGAAGGTGCGAAATAGTCGTGTCTTGCCTTCCCTGCTCACCGATTGCAAGGTCTAGTTGCGTAGCGCCAAAAGAGCGAGTCGCAACACGAGTTACGGATGGGTTCTGAATAGCGGCTTGAAGGCGGTCTGCGGCCCCTGGTGCCTGAAAATTGAGACCGAGAGCACTGCTGGAAGTTTCCAATCCAGTGGTAACCGGTGCAGCGAAGGGCTGTGAAGGATCTTGGCTAGCTTCAAGGAGGTCACGAGTGAAGCCAAGTGCAAACCGTGCCGACGAAAAGCGGCGGTCGAGGGTTGCGGCGAGCCGGAACCGTTGCTCTGCCTGAGCGGTGCGGCCCAGCTCCAGATAAACACGACCAAGTTGATAGTGAGCGAGGGCCGAATCGGGTAATAGCTGCACGGCGCGGTGGGCGTCTTCCTGAGCAGCGAAAAGGTTCTGTTGGTACAGGTTTGCCTCCGCTGAAAGCGCGTATAACCGACCGCGTTCCGGGCGCTCCAGGCGGTTCGACTCCAACAAGGCACGTGCCTCGTTGAGACGGCCGGCGCGGATGAGTAGTTCCCCCAGATTACCGAGGGCGGCGATGTTATCGGAAGCGAGACGCAACGCTTCGCGGTGCTCGCGCTCGGCACCGGCGAAATCGCCACGCGCCATCAGCACAGCGCCCAGGCCGGTGTGTGCATCCGCAGACTCCCGGGCAAGTTCCACAGCCCGGCGGTAGGCAGCCTCCGCTCGCGGCAGGTGGTCCAACCGTGCATAGACCGCTCCCAGTTCAGCCTGGACTATCCACAGATCCGGCGCCAGGATCGCGGCCTGCTGATAAGCGGAGAACGCATCGTCGATGCGAAGCAGTGAGAGCAGGATGCGGCCTTGTGCCAGTAGGGCGAACGGAGACCGCGGTTTCAACCGCACCGCGGTTTCGGCGGCGCGGCGCGCCTCATCGGTCTTGCGGGCGAAGAATAGTACCATCGCCAGGGTGCCCTGCGCCTGCGCCGAACCGGGGTTACGCGCCACGGCAGCGCGCCCGGTCTGTTCGGCATCGGCGACCCGGTTACGGGTCAGATACGCGAGCGCCAGCAGCGCTCGTGCCTGAAACAGATCGGTCTGCGCCGCTACCGCGGCTTCCAGATTGGCGATTGCGGCCTCGGGGCGATTTTCGCGCAGATCGAGCAAGCCCAGCACCGCGCGCGCCATGGCATCAGGAAGCGCCGAATCGAGCACAACACGCGCACGCTCCAAGGCGCCGGTGGCGATATCGCCGCCTACCTGGGCACGGGTCATCAAGGCCAGCGCCAAACCCACGGCGGTCTCGGATCTATCCGGTGCAATCTCCCAGGCCACCTCGAAGTCCTCAATAGCACCCGCGATATCGCCGCGTGCCCGGCGAAGATGCCCCCGTTCGGCCAGCGCCATGGCGAAAGCGAGCCCGCCTGGTGCCGCCAGCGCCGGGAGACGGGCCTCCACCGCACTTAGCCGCTTTTCCACCTCAGTCGGGTTGGTCGGTAACGAAGGAAGCTCGAACTCCAGTGGCAATGCGGCGACATCCGCCGTCCAGATCAACAGGCCACTGACATCGGGAACCGTGACCGGGGGCGACGGCGCCTGGCCGATGCGAGCCGTGCTCGCGAGGGCCGGTTGTTCCCGGGTTGTTTCAAGAACCACCGTGCCATGCTCGTTCCAGAACCGGACTCGGCCGTCCAGAACCGTCAGCGTGGTGGTGCGTCCAGCATCTAGCTTCACCTCAACGATGAATTCTGTTCCTTCCTTGGCCATATTGCCTGCGGGCGTGGTCAGTTCAATGTGCTCACGGCGTCGCGCGGGAAGCAGGCGCATCCAGAGACGACCAAAGAGTATCTGAAGCAGATTCTGCCCTCCAACGCCGCTAACCGTGATTTCCACTTCGGTGTTAGCATCGAGTTTGGTGGGCGGGCCATCGAAGAACTGAAGTTGCGCCCTTCCGGAGCGGCCGGTGCGGACGTGGTCACGCGGGTACAGACGATCCCCAAGGCGGAGAGGGACCGGATCATGGGTACCTGCGCGCACGACCTGCAGATCACCCCGCCCCGCCGATACCCAGGCCACCGCACGTGGCGCAGCGTTCCCCGTTGCGGGAGCAAAGAACAGAAGGAACAGAACGAGAAGCCAGACCGCCGGTCGGCGCCGCTGTTGGTGTCGCATGTGCAATCACTCCTGCCGTCGATCGTACCCTTTCCCGGTAGGATACCCGGGATAAGCCTCCTATTCGCGTCGTTTGGTCGCTTGTCCTCCTGAAAAAAAGCCACGGTGGAAGATGAATACATCTTCCACCGTGGCTTCGTGTGATTTTTCCCTTGCTCCGGTGTTCTCCGTTAATTTGTCACCGATCCATCGAATTCATCAGAGCAAACTTCCCCGCAGTTGCCGTTGATTTCAATAGAAGGATATTCTATAGGGCTCCGCGTGGTCCTCGCAGTTAATCACTTTGATGGTGTACGTACGACTGCGGTAGGCGGAACTGACCCACCACTGACAAAAGGGTTCGCCGTCATTATCCGTATCTTCGGCGACGAGTCGGCCGGAAGCATCGTAGACTTTGATATCGATGTCGCATCCTGCATCATTGCCATCCGCGAGGGCGCTCACATCAGCATACTCTCCGCCCTGGTAATCGCGAGTCCAGACCCGCACTCCCTGAGCGCTGACAGTGTCCCTTCGGGTCTCTTCCCCACCAATCGGATCGGCGTATCCAATGCTGGTCAGGGTGATGAGAGCGACTGTGAGCGCTATCTTCTTGACATCCATTTTCCTACTCCTTCCGAGACCGCTTATGCTGGTCTCTGCTGACTGCGCTGAGGGTGTGTTCCTCAATGCGTGTTCTATTTGCCGAGGATGCTCAGGAGCGAACCGTATTACCGGGATTTAAAGAAAACTCGTGTGATGTAGGTCACATTACGCCGTGAGTGCTGTCACCGACACCTTCCCTCGTTGCGGATTACACTAGCGGCATGACAAAAGTGCCGGATCAGTTTCCCGGCGGAAGGTGTGGAACAGGATGCAAACAGGGATTTGGGACCAGATTACTTCCGAGACAGCCCATCAGCCTGACGCGCGGATGCGGTCGTTCCTGCACGCTGACAGCGACTTCCGGGCGCAACGTTGCTTGGAGGAGCTTTACCAGCAACACGCAGAACCGATCATCATAGGTATTGTGCGCCGCCGCTGGAGGGTTTCTTTCAACAGCGCCGTCGGACGTGAGACGGTCGAGGAGACAGAAGCGCATGAGGCGCGCGGCGAGGCGGCGGCCCGTGTTTGTGCCCGTCTGCGAGAGTGCCGCAACACACCCGGCACGGCAATGATCGGGGACTTGGCATCGTACGTTGCGGTTACAGCCTACCGTGCATCTGACGAAGTGCTGCGCCGCAAGTATCCTCGCCGCACCGCTTTAAAAAACCGCGTGCGGTACCTCTTAATGAATCGCGAAGGATTGGCGCTCTGGAACGCGGGTCGGGAGTGGCTATGTGGACTCACGTCCTGGCACAGCAATACCCGAGCAAAGGCCCCGGGCCCTATGCTGCCGAACCTGCCACAGGGTGTATGCGCAGAGTTAATAGAACATCTTCTGGAGTGCGCCGGCTGTCCGGTTCCCCTGGAGCGCCTGGTGGGTCAGGTTGCCGACGCCTGCGGCATTACAGACCACATTGCTGAGGTCCGCACGGATAGCGAAGACGAGGGCACGGCAGGGAGAGGACTGCCCGATCTGGCCGACACACGCGTCGATGTAGCCACCGAGGCGGCGCAACGGAGTTATCTGGCGCGGCTCTGGGCTGAGATTCGCGCATTGCCGATCCGCCAGCGCACCGTACTGCTTCTGAACCTGCGCGACGACCAGGGGCGCGGTGTTATTGACCTGCTCCCCCTGATGGGAATCGTCAGCGTCCGGCAGATCAGCGAGACGCTTGAGATATCTGGCGAGGAGATGACAGCGCTGTGGGAAGAGCTGCCGCTCGACGATCAGGCTATCGCCCGCCGGCTGTCGGTCACACGCCAACAGGTCATTAACCTGCGTAAATGCGCCCGCCAGCGGCTGGCGCGGCGGATGGAGCACGCCACCGCTGACACCATGTGAAGAATGCTTTCAGAACTATGATTGTCCTGTTATTGGGTACAGCGGCGGGCCAGTTTTTCTGGTGTGACGACGACGAGGCGGCGGTTGGTTCGGCGAACCGCTCCCGCTTCGATAAAGCGACTCAGCGTACGGCTGACCGATTCTCGCGTGGTGCCGATCCGGTCGGCAATCTCCTGCTCGGTCAGCGGAGGGAGGCAGGGAGCGCCGCTCCTTCCCAGGCCTGCCGGGGTTCCGACATGAACCCCGGCAGTTTCCAGCAGAAACGCCGCCAATCGCGCGGGGACATCCATTACCTGACGCGATACCACCAGGTCCGCCGACTGCCGCAGACGATCGGTCAGGCACGCAATAATGCCTAGCGCAATATCCGGTGACGCGCGCAGGCAACGGATGAAAGCCTCACGCTCCAGGATTAGCACGTCGCACGACTCATCGGTCACCACATCGGCCGACCGGCAGCCGCCGTCCAGCAGCGACATCTCGCCGAAGTACTCCCCCGCCCCTCGCTGCGCCAGATGTACCACGCTTCCGGTTGCCGTAACTCGCTGAACGCTCACTCGCCCGGACAAAAGCACGTAAAGCGTCTGACCGGGATCGCCTTCGTGAAAGAGCGCGGTCTTGGCAGCGAACTGCCGACGACGGCAATTTTGGGCGAGTAATCCCAAGGATGCTTCGTCCAGATTGGTAAATAGCGGAATCCCCCTAAGGTGTGAAACGATATCGTCATTCATGCGCCTGCTCCTTATGTCGTTTCTTGTTTTTTGTATTGCCTTCGAAGCCGTGATAGAAGTCACAGTGAGATTGTGACACCAGCCACAGACGTACCGTGTACCTAGAGATTATACTTGGTTCATCCGAACTTTAGGGAGGAAGCACGATGAACGTTGTACCCTTTATCTGCCGTTCTCAGGCAACGCCGACGGATGCCATCACCCCGCCTGCTCCGCCATCGCCATCGCTGGATGAGATCTGTCGCGCAGCCGCTCACGGTAATACCGATGCTGTTGCACAAATCCTCGATCAGGAGCCAGACCTTGTCTATGCTCAGTCGCCCGTTGGTGGCACGCCGCTGCATTTTGCTGCCGCCACCTGCGAGGAACCGGACACGGTTGTGCTGCTGCTTTCCCGTGGCGCAGATGTTAACGCCCGCGACATCGCCTGTGGTGCAACTGCCCTGCACTACGCGATTATGAACGGCTGTACTGTCGTCGCCGAAGCGTTGCTGGAGCGTGGCGCCGACACCGATGTCCCGACCGAACTCGGCGTCACGCCACTGCGCCTGGCCCGCATGTACGGCCTGTCAACGTTGGCCCAACGAATTCGAGCGGCTGGTTGCCTCTAATTCGCAGACAGTCTGTGCGAATGGTCCCCTAAAGTTCGGGAACGAGTGGGGCACGGTTCTGTGAAACCACACGGGGACAATGGCCCCTTAAAGGGGGTACAATAACGGCGATATCTCGGGGGAAACATGGCAGCGCGCAATTTGCTCCGCACCTACTTTGGATTTGAAGAATTTCGGCCGGGACAGGAGCCGGTCATTGATGCGTTGATGGCGGGGAGGTCGGCGCTCGCGGTCTTTCCGACTGGGGGCGGCAAGTCGCTTTGCTATCAACTGCCTGCGCTGGCCTTTGACGGCGTTACCGTGGTCGTCTCGCCGCTGATCGCGCTGATGAAGGATCAGATCGACTTTCTCCGTGGCCGCGGCATCGACGCCGGCCGTCTGGATTCCTCACTGGACCGTGAAGAAAGCCGGCAGGTTGAGGAACGACTGCGCGCCGGAACGCTCAAACTGCTCTACGTTGCTCCAGAGCGCTTCAATAACGAGCGTTTTCTTTCCCAGCTCGGGCAGATACGTATCTCGCTTTTCGCCATTGATGAGGCGCATTGTATCTCCGAATGGGGGCATAACTTTCGCCCCGACTACCTGAAGCTGGCCGGTACGGCCCGTGACCTTCAGGTCGAACGGATTCTGGCTCTGACCGCGACCGCGACTCCCTCGGTCATGCGCGATATCTGCGCCGGCTTCGGAATCCAGCCGGCCGATACTATTCTGACCGGATTCTACCGGCATAATCTCCGCCTCTGCACCACCCCGGTCGATGCCCCGCGCCGGGACAGTCTGCTCCTGCAGCGCCTGCGCAGCCGTAAGCCGGGTCCGACCATTGTTTATGTGACACTGCAGAAAACGGCGGAACGCGTGGCCGCCTTGCTGGAACAGAATGGGTTCGAAGCAAAGGCGTACCATGCCGGCATGGACAGCGAAAATCGCACTGCGGTTCAGGAAGCCTGGATGGCATCGAATCGTGGCATCGTGGTGGCGACGATCGCCTTCGGCATGGGTATCGACAAGGCGAATGTGCGCTATGTCTACCATTACAATCTCCCGAAAAGTCTGGAGAGCTACAGTCAGGAGATCGGCCGCGCCGGGCGCGACGACCAGCCCTCCCTGGTCGAAATGCTCGCCTGTCCCGAAGATGTTCCGACACTGGAAAATTTCGCCTACGGAGACACACCGACCGAGAACTCTCTCCAGAGCCTGCTCGGGGAATTGCTCGATGCCGGGCCGGAGTTCGATGTCAGCCTGCATGATCTTGCCGGGCGCCACGATCTGCGCCCGCTGGTGCTGAAGACGATTCTCACCTATCTGGAGTTGCTGGGCGTACTGCATCAGGGGACGCCGTTTTACGCCGCTTATGAGGTTCGGCCGGCCCGCCCCCTCGGGGAGATTGTCGCCGAGTTCAACGGGGAGCCGGCGCAGTTGATCAAGGACCTGTTCGCACAGGCCAAGAAAGGCCGTCTCTGGTATACAATCAACCCGGACGATGCCGCGGACGCACTGGGCAAGGAACGGCGGCGCATCGTGCGCGCTCTGGAGTATCTTGCGGAACAGGGATGGGCCGAGATAAAGGTCGCCGATTCCCGGCTGCGCTACACCCGGCTGCGGCCGGAGGAGGACGCGAAGGCACTGCGGGCGGAACTGCAAACGCGCTTTCGCACCCGTGAAGAAAACGAGGTCGCTCGCCTGCGGCAGGTACTGGATCTGGTGACTCACGATGGGTGCCAGACCAATGCGCTGGTCGGTTACTTCGGCGAGAAGCGACAGGAGCCGTGCGGCCACTGTAGCTATTGTCTTACCGGGAAGCGTCAAACCCTGCCCCCGAGTCCGGAACCGCCCGCGCTCCCGGACGGGGTGAATGTCGTGGCATTTCGGAGCCTTCGCGACGCTCACCCGGAAGCATTGGGCGACCCCCGCCAGTCCGCGCGCTTTCTCTGTGGTCTCAGCAGTCCCGCCGTCACCCGCGCAAAGCTCGGCCGGCACGAACTCTTCGGCAGTCTGGAAGATCGGCGCTTTGCCGAGGTGCTTGCCTGGTGCCAGGAGAACCGCTGACGGGAACTAGAAGGGGTGCGCGTTACGTTATCCTGAGGTAGAATCTAAACAGGACGACAATGAGCTTGTTTGCGTTAGAGAAAGACTGTATTACCGACACGGCGCCGGAGCCGCGCTGGCCGGCCATTATCGCCTTGCTTGCGGTCGGAAGCCTGCATATGGCCCTTCCGAATTCTCTCGCCGTCGGCCCGCGATGGCTGCTGCTCGTCGTGGTGAGCTTGCTGCTTATCCCGACCGTTGTCTCCCATCACCGCGGCCACTATCCGGTCAATCATCTCTGTGGTCACGTACTGGCCGGTGTGGTTACCGCCTTCATGGTCTGGTCCTTGACGCTGCTGGTGCTGGCGTTGCCAAGCCATCGAGAATCGCCGGTGGACCTGCTGCGCTCCTCGGTCTCCTTATGGATCACCAACGTCCTGGTCTTCGCGCTCTGGTACTGGCGGCTGGATGCCGGTGGCCCCCATGCCCGCGATCGCCGGTGCTCGCATGATGAGGGATCGTTCCTGTTTCCACAGATGGCGATGGACCCGGAAGCGAAAGAGGGCTCGGAACAGGAGAGTTGGTCTCCACACTTCGTCGACTATCTTTTCCTGGCCTTTAACACCAGCACCGCATTTTCTCCGACCGACACCGCCGTACTGTCACGCTGGGCCAAATTGCTGATGATGATCCAATCCAGTATCTCCCTAGCTGTCATCGCTCTGCTGGCTGCCCGCGGCGTCAATATCCTCTGACCGATCGAAGCCGACAAAGACCGGTTCGGGATGAAGCGTCACCCCGAAGCGTGCGTGGACGCCTGCCCGAATCTCGTCTACCAGAGCAAGAACGTCACCGGCGGTCGCATCGCCCCGATTTACGATCGCCAGGGTGTGCTTGCGGGACAGGCCGACCCGGCCTGTCCCGTAGCCGCGGGAGAACCCGGAGCGCTCGATCAACCAGGCGGCGGGAACCTTGACCCCGGCGGAATCGGTGTAGTGGGGAACGCTTTCACCGGCGGCAAGTACGCCGGCCACCCGCGCCGCCGCTTCGATGGCGGCAAACACATCCAAGGACACAATCGGGTTCTTGAAGAACGAGCCGGCGCTGCGACAGTCGGGGTCGTCGGGCTGTAAAAGCATCGATTTACGCGCACGGATTGCTCGTACCGCTTCACGCACCGCGGGTAACGACGGCGATGCTTCCCCACGCTCTTCGAAATACCGTCGCACATCGCCGTAACGCAGCAGCGGCGCGCCGCCCGGTGTGAGGTCGAAAGTCACCGAGAGCACCAGATAGCGACCGCGCGCCACGGTATTGAAAAGACTGGTGCGATAGGCAAAGCCACAGTCAGCAGCCGGCAATACCACGGAGCGCCGCTCCCGGCGGTCGTAGACACACACTGAAACGATGGTCTCGCTGACCTCCTGACCGTAGGCGCCGATATTCTGAACCGGAGAGCCGCCTACCCAGCCCGGAATACCGCTGAGACATTCCACGCCGGCCAGATTCCGCTCCACACAGTTACCGACAAAGGCGTCCCAGTCTTCACCGGCGCCTGCGGTGACGCGAACAGCGCCATCCGATTCTTCACCGGCAAAGGTGACACCGTGCAGCGCCGCCTGCAGCACCAGACCGGGGAATCCCGCGTCGGCGACCAGCAGATTGCTGCCTCCGCCCAGAACAAAAACCGGAAGGCCGTGGCCTTCGGCAAACGCGAGGCCTTCCTGAATTTCCGCCTCCGAAGTCGCCACACAGAAATAGCGCGCAGGGCCGCCGACGCCCAGAGTCGTAAAGCGCGCCAGGGAGACATTTTCCTGAATCGTTACGCTATTCACGCTCCCTGCAGAATCCCCTCGCCCGGCTTGACACGCAAACGCTTCTGTGCGTCCTTCGCCTCCGGATAGTTCGGACGCAATTTCAGCGCCCTTGCCAGTTCGGTTTCGGCCTCGTGGATCTGCCCGAGCTGCGCATAAACGACACCCAGATGGTAACGAAGCTCCGCCTGGTCGGGTGCGGCATCCACGGCTTCCCGCAGCGCGCGACGCGCTCCCTTGAGATCGTTATTCTTGAACTGCGCCCAGCCCAGGGAGTCCAGGATCATCGGGTTGCCCGGCGAGAGATCGGCCGCCTTACGCGTCAGTTCCAATGCCTCGGCAAATTGCTCCGGTTCCTGCCCCACATCCGCCAGAGTATAGCCGAGCGCATTCAGCGCCTCCGCGCTATCGGGTTCAAGGCGAACCGCTTCCCGCAGCGCATCAATTGCCTGCGCCGAATCTCTGATCTCTTCACTGAGGAAGTAGAAGCCTGCCCGCAGAAAGGGTTCCGAAGGCCGGGACCAGGGATCTTTCCCCTTTTTCTGCTTCGTCGGGTCGCTCTCAATGCGCTCCATGATCTCATTGGCATGTTCGCGCGCGAGGGAGCGCGCCTGGCCCGAACGATCGGTATTACCCGATTTCCCGGACGCGCGCGCCAGCGCCGCCCAGAGCATGGGGTCCCAGGATAGTTCTTTGCGCTTCAGCGCTGTTTCCAAAAAGCGGGCCGCCTCCGCGGGACGACCACGATCCTCCAATCGCTGCCCGATCTCAACATAGATGCCGCTCTCGCCGCCGCCCATACGCACGGCATCCTTCAGAGCGCGGTCGGCCGCGGCGGTATCCCCCTTCCGAAAGGCCTCCAGCGCAACGTTCATCTGACGGTCGAAAGCATTCGCCCCTTCGCTCGGCGTCAGAGTGCAGCCGGCAAAGACTAATGCCCCGGTCATACTCAGAAACAGAGCAAGAAGTCTGAAAACAGCCGGGATCGATTCTATTTTTCGCATTTTCTAACTCACTTTGACAGCGACGGAAAGAAGTAGGCTAACAAAACTACAATCGTATTATTCATCGCATGTACGATAATGGAAGTCCAGAGAGACCCCGAATTATGATACACCCATGCGAGCAACATTCCCATCAAAAACACGGGAAGAAGGCCAAGCGCATAGGTATGCGGCAGTGTGAATAGTAAAGCCGATAGGACGATCCCCGCCGCCACTCCGAAGCGCCGCTTCAGGGCATTGAAGAGAAAACCGCGCATAAACATCTCCTCGCCCAGCGGTGCGGAAACTCCAATCGCAATCACACCAAGAATAAGCGCGCCGGTTCCCGCCTTCGAAAGGTTGGCCATCAACTTCGCGACCGGGTTTGTTTGCTCGTAAAGAAGCGCATTACGCACCCAGGGTATGTTCTGGAAGTGGGTCGCCAGCGCCTGCAGCAGCGTTCCGAGTATCTGCCCGACCACGATAACCAGCAGTCCCAGCAGGATTCCCGCGTAGACATCCCGCCGGCGCGGCAGCGGGGGCAGGCCGATATCGCGCAGAGGCTTCCCATACTTGAGCAGGATAAACCCGGCGGGAACCGCGAAGAAGGCGATATTTTGAAGGATAATCAGCGGCAGTGCGCGAGGATCGGTCGCATCCAGGATGCCGGAAAACCGGGGGGAAAACATCCCTAATAGAATAACCGGCGTCGCGAGAAACACGATCAATGCCAGTGTCGCCTGCGCACCCATCCAGACATCGAGCAGGCTCCAGACCGGCGCGAAAGTCGGCTTATGAAGGATCCGTCGTCGAAAGGCCCAGACCAGCGCCAGCAGCAGGTTGACGATGCCGACGCCTAAGAAAAGCCAGCGCAGGATATCGCCCGCCTGTTCTGAGGTCATATCCATTCTAAGGCGCTGACTCCGAGGTGGTATTCAAACGGCCTCCAAGAAGGCGATCGACCTCATCACGGGCCCCGGCGCCTCCGGTCAAAGCAAGGAAAACTTCTTCTAAAGTACGCTCGCCGTTCCCCGTCAGTTCCGCCGGCGTTCCCAGCGCCACCAGGCGCCCCTGATGGAGAATGCCGATACGGTCGCAGAGACCGGCGGCGACTTCCAGTACATGGGTGGATAGAAAAACGGCGACACCACGATCGGCGATCACGCGCAGCACATCCTGCAGGCGACGTGTGCTCTTAGGATCAAGGCCAACCGTTGGTTCATCGAGGAAGAGCGCATGAGGGTCATGCAGCAGCGCGCCGGCGAGCGCGATCTTCTGCCGCATGCCACGCGAATAACCGCCGATCGGCGCATCCGCCTTGGATTCCAGATCGAACAGTGTCAGCAGATCACGGGCACGGGTATCGCGAGATACTCCCGGCGGCACCCGATAAAGGTCACCCAAGAAGGCAAGGAATTCCCACCCTGTCAGGCGGTCGTAGAGGAAAGGGTTATCGGGGATATACCCTAGAAGACGTTTCGCCTTAAGCGGCTCCGCCCGTATATCGTACCCACCGATGCGGGCCCGACCGGTGGTCGGCGGAATCAGGCCGGTGAGCATTTTGATGGTCGTCGTCTTGCCGGCGCCGTTCTCGCCCAGGAAGCCGAACAGTTCTCCCGTCTCCACCGAAAGGTGCAGATTTTCAACCGCGGGTCTTCCCGTGCCATAGCGTTTCGTTAATCCGACGGCTTCGATCACCACCCCGCAGTCTTCCTGCCTATCTCACCCTGGTTTCCACTGGCATTGTAGCATGCCCCCTTAGCACCGTCAACCACCGTTAATAACGGTAAATAGGCCATTCGTAGGATAATTTTGTCGCAAATGGTTGATTTTTCTCAAACATGGGTATAGTGATTCCTGCGTTTTGACGATACGGACGCATCGGGAGAAACATGTTTATTTCGGATCGAACCCCCTGCTTCGAATCCGCTCTTTCCTGTATCGCCGATCTTCTGGCAGATGCGCGCCATTGGGAACAGAGAGGCAACCTTCGGCGCGCCACCCTCCTCTATGCCCTGGCCGAGTCATGCGCCCTTCAATATGGTTATCTGGAACTGCTGCGCCTGGTCTGGGCGTATGCAAGTGTATGAGGGGTAAAGATCAAACCGACGCGGCGGTGACGGGAGCGGAACAGGAAGAGCGTCCCGTGGATGCGCGCGACCTGCTTCACGAGGTCGCAGTGCGCTGGCGCGCCGCCTACAGTCTCGAATACAAGTCCCAGGCGATACTCGACCACCAGGGAGAGTTCCGCATCGATGTCAGTATTCACGCGCGTCTGCTGCGGCCCGACAAAATGCGCCTGGTCTTTCGGGGTTCTCGGCAGGAAGCCTCCCGTATCCGCATGATCGACGGGCGAATGATCTATGACCGCCTGCAGCGGGTACGTCAGACTCAGATCTCGCCTTTCCGCGGCCAGTTTCTGGAACAGATCTCGCATCCCCTGGACGACGCCGGTTACTCGGTTCAGCAGTTTTTTGCCCGGCTCCCCTTTTCCCCCCCGTCGACGTGGGGCGACCCCGATAAGCCCCTAACGATGACCGCCGTTCGCACCCTGCAGGGTCCCGATAATCAACGTTCGAAAAGCGAGTTATATCGCGTGACCATGACTCGCGGCATTGCCAAAGACACGATCTGGCTGGATAAAATCAGCCTGGCGCCGCTGCGCTTGATCCGCTACGGCCTGCATGGTGGCGTTCCGCAGGTACTGCTGGATGAGACTTTCACGGAAGTGAAGCTCGGCGTGCCCTTTTCTCCCTCTCTGTTCGTCTGGAACCGGGAAGACGACGCAGGGCAGATCCGCTGAATCCCGGAGGCCAGAGCATTACCGGGATCAAGCACCCGGCGTTTCGCGATGCCACCGCCCTGATCCGGCCCGCGGCCCGCGCCGAGACCGGGCGTTATCTGGTAGAGGGAAGCGATATGGTGCGGCAGGCGCTCGCCTCACCGTCACCGATCTTCGCGGTGTTCGCCACAGCAACGGAAGCCGGCAGCGATAACCGGGCGCTGGAAGCGGCCTGCGCGGCGCAGCGGGTTCCGCTCTACCTTCTCAGCGCCGGCCTGCTCGCAAAGATGGTCGGGACCGGCTATGAGACGGCCGTAACGGCGCTGGCCGTGGTCGGGCAGCGCCTGATCGCGGAGCAGGATCTACTATCCGCCGATCAGGCGCTGTTGCTTGTTGGAGAGCGAATTCAGGACCCGCGTAATGTGGGCGTTCTGGTGCGCACTGCCGAAGCCTCCGGCTGCGCCGCGCTTCTGCTCTCGGCCGACTCGGCCGAACCATTCTCCCGCGCCGCGGTCCGCTCCACCACCGGGTCTATCCTGCGTCTGCCATTGTGCGTGGCGCCCGATCTGCCGGCGACTCTGGAGCGACTCAAGGAGCGGGGCACGCGCATCGTCGCGACATCCGCGCGCGCCCCCGTTCTTGCCTACGATGCGGTTCTCTCCGAACGGCCGCTGGCGCTGGTTGTCGGCAACGAAACCGAAGGTATCGGCGACGCGACCCGCACCGCCGCCTCGGATTTCGTCGCCCTGCCGATGGCGCCTCAGGGCGCCTCCTCGCTCAATGTCACGGTCGCCGCCGGCGTCCTGCTTTATGAGGCCGTTCGGCAGCGCCGTTCCTTAGCGGTGTCCCAGGAACTTATCGGCAAGTGACCCCATCGCCCCATATCCATAGTTCTCGGCGATATTCTCCAGCCAGGGATGCGTTGTCACCAGGGCCGCGAAAGCCTCCTGGTGCGTCTCCCGGGCATAGGATGCCGCCCGCGCGATATCCAGGTGCTCCCAGCGGGCCGGTTCCTCACTTGGCAGTCCAAGCTGCGCCTTGAGCTGCGTAAGATCCTCGCCGGCATCCAGGAGAAGGCGCGCCAGATCGCTCGCCGTCCGGTACAGATCCGGTTCCGGCAGATCGTCCTCGCGCTCCAGAAAATCCGTGCCTTCGGCCCGCGCCTCCTCCCGTTCGCGTTCATACTCCTGATCAAAGGATTCCTTGTCCGACATCACCATACCCCCTTGTCCGATCTCATACGGAGCCGGTTTACCCAAAACGCCCCTACTTTGCCCAACCTCCGATCTCTCCCTGCCAGAGAATTTCGGTAATCTGCCCGATTCCCTCCGCCAGATGCCGCCGGTAGGTGCTGAACGGCAGGTCGAGCAGGTCCGCCGCCTGCTCCTGACTCGAAGCCGGCTTGAGATACGTGTGGAGTACGGCGCGGTAGCCGCGCGCAGCCCGCTGTGACGATTCGAGTGACTCCGCGGCGTCACGCAAAAGCATCTGCAAAATCGCGATCTTCTCCGGCAGCGGAGCATTCGCGCCGGCACGTTCCGCCACGAGTTTGGAGCGCAGCAGCGGATTGATGCGCAGCAGCGCCGGCTGCGTGTAGTTTCGCAGCGCCTCCCGCAGCGCCGCCGCGAACTCCGGCTCGCTGAGCACCAGCAGTGTCTCGCTCTTGGGCACGGACACCGGCCGCCCTTCGGCGACCTCTTTTTCCGCCAGCAGCGCCAGCCAGGCCGTCGGCGAGAGTGTCCGCCAGTCATTGCCGAAGACACCGTAGCGCTTGCCTCCCACCTCGAAGTCCGCTTCCGGAATGCGCCGCATCTCCGCATAGGCAAAGAGCGGTTCCCAGAGACCCGGGTCGGAGCAGGGAAAGAACGTATAGGCGAGACCGGCGATGGTCAGGCATTTGCGCAATTTATTGATGATAATCAGGCTCTGAACCGGCGACACCGCCTGGTACGTGTCTCGCGCCATCCAGAAACGGAAGTGGGTCGCCGCTTCGCCGGGTCTCAGCGGGGCATGGCACTGGAGATAGTCCCACGCTGCCTTGACGGCCGGGTCGGCGTTCCGTTCGGCAGGCGTGGTCTCCTGCAGGGCGAGCAGCAGCGCATAGCCGGCCGGATCGGCGATCTCTTCGTTCGCCTGCGCTTCACGAAACACCAGAGTCCCCTCCGGCTGACGCGCCAGCCAGTGCTCCAGAAGCCGCGCCGACTCGGAGCCCTCCTGCCGCTCGGTCATCGCGACAAGGGCGGGGTAATCCATCTCCCGCAGTTCGTCGGTCACCAGGCTGTTGCTGTCCTGCCAGGCAAACGCGGTTCGCACGACGACACTGTCTCGATGCAAAAAGACATAATCGAAGAGGATACGTTGCTGCTCCAGTCCTTTTGTTTCCTTGAGGCGAACGCCGTAGTAGGCCCGGGCGCGTAAATGCAGTTCCGCGTAGCGATCCGGGTTGCGCCAGCGCAGGTCGGCCAGCAGCGCCTCCCGCGCCAGGTCATGCGGAAAGACGCCACGCCAGCCACTCTCGATAAAGGAAAGGGAGCGCAGCCAGTCGAACATCTCGCGCGCTTCCGCCGGCGCCGTCGACATCGTATGGGCCAGCAGCGGCTCGGTGGTCAGGCGGACCAGCGCGCAGATTTCCAGCGCCTCCTGATGCGCCGGCGTCGGCACCTTCTGCGCGAAACGTTCCAGCAATGCCTGAATCACATCCGGCGCCGCCTCCGGCTCAAACCCGATGCTCCCTCGCTGATCCAGAACATCGGCAACCAGAGAGAGCGCCAGCGGGTGGCCGTGCGTGAACCGCAGTATAGCCGGGTAGTGCCCCTCCGGCACCAGCCGGCGCTGCAGATAGGCACGGCTGTCGTCGGGGCTGAAATTGCGCAGGGAAAGCGGATGGATTATTGTCTGCCAGCCCGGGTCGGCGCGCCAGGCCACCGGGGGCTGCGTGCGTCCCGCCAGCACCACCAGAGTATTACCGCCGAGCGGTGGCAGGAAGCTGTCGCGTATCCAGCCGTGCAGGGGCTCCAGAGTTTCGAAGGTATCCACCATCAGGACACGCCGGCAGGCAGGGTCCGCCAGCGCTGCCAAAACGTCCTTCGCCGACGACAGTCCGAGCGCCCCCTGCAGCGCCCGCAGAAAGCCTTCCGGCGTCGTTTCCATATTGCGGCCGTCCACGCCGTAGGCGGGAATCTGTACCTGACGGCAAGCGACACTGAACGTTCGCAGCAATGTCGTTTTGCCGACGCCTCCCGGCCCGAAGAGATAAAGAACGGAAAACGGAAGCGATGTCGCCTCCAGCGCCGATCGGAAGAGGGCTATTTCCTCGTCGCGCCCTACCAGATGGCGATAACGTGCGCTGTCAAGATTATCTCCGATATTCCCCGACATAGACTGCCTTCCTCATCTGCTCCAGCGATACAGCGACGCTTGCGGCCACTACCCTTCCTTCGGTTATACCCGCCCGGAAGGCTACCAGGCAAGCATTGCCGAGAGTGTTTCAGGAAACAGGCAATTTGGGGAAACGATGCACAAGGAGACGATGATGCCACAGACACATACCGATACCGAAGAGGCGCTCGAAGACGAGTTCGGCGTCAAGGCAAGCCAGCCCTACGCCCTGCGCGCCGACCAGTTGGCCGACGGCGCTTACCGCTACGCTCTGGAGCAGAACGATACCGGACAGATACTCGCGGAAGGGGTCGATCCGGTTGACCAGAAAGCGCTGGAGAAGTTCGAGCAGAGCCTGGCAAAAGCCGACCTGACGCGGGAGGAACGGCGCGCGCTCTTACAGGCGCTGCTCGGATACGAACACCATTTAGAAGAGACTTAACGCGGCGGCGTTACTTACGCGTGATTCGCATGCTCGCGACATAATCTTTTTGCGGAATCGTCTGGTTCTGCTTCGGGGTGGGACTGACAGAGACCAGTTCCACCTCATATTCCCGATAGGTTACCTTATTGGGGCCGATCCGCCCGCTGGTATTGAGATCTATGGTCGCCGGAGCCTGTCCCGTCTTTCGCACCATGACACGCACCTTCGCGTTACCTTCCCAGAAGCAATTCACTCCCTCGGGGCAACGGGAGTCTTCCACAACCTCGCGCAGAGCGATCGTCAGTTTTTCTTCAGGCAGACCAACTTCGGTCTTCATAGGAAGACGGAATTCCTGATTCAGCGTCGCGGTCGCTTTCTGCGGGGCTGCCGGAACCTTGTCCGAACCAGGGCCACCGGCGGCCAGAAGCGCCAGATATATCAAAGCAACCACCAAAACTTGCATTTATTATCTCCCTCGATCGAAATAGATACTGGTTTAGACCGCCGATATCACTAATGCTTCAAAAAGCGTGCGGTTCAACGCAGGCGGGCGTCAGACGCAATGGCTTCCTCTTCGGTCATTTGACCTTTTCCTGCCGGCCGAGACGCCGCAGAAGATCGCCCAACTGCTCCTGCTCCTGCGGCGTAAGTGCTCGCATGTCCTCAACAACGGCGCGCACATATTGCGGAAGCGCTCGCTCAATCATTTTTTGCCCTGCAGCCGTCAGATGCACCCACACGACACGCCGGTCGTCTTGATCCCGCTCCCGCCGCACCAGTTCCTGTTTCTCCAGGTTGTCAATGACCGTGGTAAAGTTGTTGCGGCTCTTAAGGTGCTTGTCCGCGAGCTGGCTCACCATCAGCGGCCCCAGATGGTACAGCGTCTCAAGAACGCCGAACTGGCTCGGCGTCAGCCCGGCTGCCGCGACCGGACAACCGGTGCGAGCCGCCACGGAATCCGCTGCGCGCATCAGTTTGATGTACACATCCAGCGCCCGCCGTTCCTCTTCCGTCCCTCGATAATGCGTCGGCATAACTGTGAAAACTCCGTCGTTTCTTTTTTATTCCTCTTCTACCCGGGTAAACCCGACTTGACATTATAATTCTACCACAGTATAATCACATATAGAAAAAATTTGATTCGGGTAATATCATCTGACAGGGAGGAAAAATCATGGAAGAAACCTATGATGGGCAGCGGGATCGCCCGGCCGTGGCTCTGGCGGCGTTTTTGGCGCGTCTGATTCTCGGAACTATTTTCATGGCGCATGGCGCGCAGAAGTTGTTCGGCGCTTTTGGTGGTCCTGGTCTCGAAGGCGTTGTCAAGATGATGGGTCCGATCGGGTATCTGGTATCGATCGGCGAGTTTTTCGGCGGGCTGGGAATCCTGGTCGGTTTTTTAACCCGCTTTTCGGCGGCTTCACTTATTGTGATCATGCTGGGTGCTATTGCAATGGTACACGCCAAGAACGGGTTCTTTGCTCCTGGCGGCTTTGAGTACAACCTCGCACTTATCGGGCTGTCGGCTCCCCTCGTCATCGCGGGACCAGGAAGAATCGCTATCGGGCGCTTCCTGCCGCTTCCCAAAGTACGGGGAACCGACCGCCCGATTCCGATTCTGGAATAAGCAATGGAGAAACCAGTCATGACGCAAGGCACAACCGTCGACCCTATTGATGCCGGTGTTCGTATTGGCCATGTTCATCTCAAAGTGGCCGATATCGAGCGGGCGCTGGCCTTCTACTGTGGTGTTCTGGGATTCGAGCTGATGCAGCGGTTCGGTTCCGAGGCGGCATTTATTTCCGCCGGAGGCTACCACCATCATATCGGCCTCAACACCTGGGAAAGCCGGGGCGGTTCGCCGCCCCCTCCGGGCACGACCGGCCTCTACCATCTTGCGATTCTCTACCCGACGCGCGCCGCCCTCGGGGACGCGTTGCGCCGGCTGGTAGAGGCCAATATCGCGCTTGATGGCGCCAGTGACCACGGCGTCAGCGAAGCGCTGTATTTGAGCGACCCCGACGGCAACGGTGTGGAGCTGTATTGGGATCGTCCCCAGGAGGCGTGGCCACTCACAAAGGACGGGCGCCTGGCGATGTATACACGTCCCCTGGATTTACAGGATTTGCTACAGGCAGCTCCTCCCCGGCAATAGTGGAAGAAAGAGAAGGGGCGCCAAAACAGGTGGGACGGACGGTCTGATTTGACACGTCCGTCCCACCTTGTTAAAATAGCCTGAACCTGCCTGTAACGCTTTTTCCGCGCCGGGTGTCCGTAATGGAACGGGCGCCACGCGCGGTCCTAACCTTATAAACCTTGATAAAGGAGAAGTAACCTGATTTGGCAACCCATAACGTTACCCTGATCCGTGGCGACGGCACCGGCCCAGAACTCGTGGAGGCAACCCGCCGCGTCCTCGAAGCTACCGGTGTATCCTTCAACTGGGATGTCGTCGAGGCCGGCGTCGATATCATGGAGACGGCCGGAACGCCCCTGCCGCAAAACGTCCTCGATTCGATCCGCAAGAACAAGGTGGCCCTCAAAGGCCCCATCACGACCCCCATCGGCACCGGCTTCCGTTCCGTCAACGTCGCCCTGCGTAAAGAGCTGGAACTGTTCGCCTGTGTCCGCCCCTGTAAGAGCTACAAGGGTGTTCGCTCACGCTACGAAAACATCGATATTGTGATCGTGCGCGAGAACACCGAAGACCTGTACGCGGGAGTGGAGTGGCCGGTCGACAGCCCGGAGGCCAAGCAGATCATCGACATGGCCGGCGGCAAGATTCGCCAGGATGCGGCCATCTCGATCAAGCCGATTTCGCGCACCGGGACCCGGCGGATCGTCAAGCACGCCTTCGACTATGCGGTGGAGAACAACCGGAAAAAAGTCACCGCTGTCGCCAAGGCCAATATCATGAAGTATACCGACGGCCTCTTCTATGAAGTGGCGCGTGAAGTGGCCAAGGAGTACGAGGGCAAGGTCGAGTACGACGAGTGGCTGGTCGACGCCATGTGCATGCAGTTGGTGCAGAAGCCGGAGAACTACGATGTTCTGGTCATGGCCAACCTCTACGGCGATATCCTCTCCGACCTGGCCGCCGGTCTGGTTGGCGGACTGGGCGTCGCGCCCGGCGCGAATATCGGCGTCGATACCGCCCTCTTCGAGGCGACTCACGGCTCGGCGCCCAAGTACAAGGGCCAGAACAAGGTCAACCCGACTGCTCTCATCCTTTCAGGTCTGTTGATGCTTCACTACCTGAAGGAAACCGAAGCCGCTACCCGTCTGGAGAAGGCCGTTTCCGATGTCATCGCTGAAGGCAAGGACGTCACCTACGACATGAAGCCCGACCGCAATGACCCGACCGCCGTCGGCACCGCCGAAATGGCCGACGCCATCATCGCCAAGATGCAGGCGTAAACGCCTTGAAGTCGTCCCTTTACCCGGCCGGGTAAAGGGACGACTTCAAGCGGCTTCCCGCAGTTCCTCCACTGATTCTTCTTCGGAGCGGGCGCAGGTCACCAGTGCTTTCGAGGTGCGGCCCTGTTCCGGGAAGAGCGCGCATCCGACGCGGACGGTGAGCGTCTCGCCGAACTTCGCACCAACCGTCTTCAGCATCTCCTGCAGACGTGCGAGAACCATACCTGCCGTGGCGCCGGTGTGCGGCAGCAACACAAGCAGCGACTCATCCCCCTGAATCTGTGAAAAACGGCCTGCCATATCGACCCGGCGGATGCTTTCCCTTACCCGCGCGCCGCACTCGGCGAGCATGTCATCACGCTGCCGGCCCGGTGACGGGAGTCCTTCGAGGTCGATGACCACCACGGCGAGTGGATAGCCTCCCCGTGCGGCGCGCGAAATCTCCTCTTCCAGACGTCCCTGAATATGCCCGGCGGTATAGAGACCGGTCACGGGGTCTACAATCGACGCCGTTCGGACACGACCACGGTCGGTCACCTCGGCCTCGCCCAGAATCCGGCGAAGTTTCTTCGTCGAGTTCTTGAGAATATGCGACACATAGTTGCACGAGATATCGAACTTGCGAGCGATCTCGGTCTGGTTCAGGTCCTTATAAAAGAACTCATAAAGAACCTTCTGCTCCAGAGCCTTGAGCTTATCGACCGCCGCTTCCAGTACGATCCGGTCCTCGATCGGAAGCTGCAGGGTGACATACTTGTCGGATTTGATTTTCTCGGGGTCGACCAGACCCGCGGCGTCCGAGTCCGGGTCGGAGTCGAAGCTCGCCACCTGAAAGACCTGGCGCGTCGAGATAATCTCCTCAACAGCCTCCTCGGTCAGGTTTAAAGCAACCGCGACCTCACTGGTGTGCGGCGGGCGGCCCAGCGTCTGCGTCAGGGCGTCGTTTGTACGGTTGATCTTGCCGGACAGTTCGTGCAGCCACGCCGGTTCCTTGATGATCTTGCCGCGGTCACGCAAACAATGCCGCATCGCTCCCGCAATAAAATGGGTGGCATAAGTCGAGAATTTGACTCCCTTCCCGCCATCATAATTGTTGAGCGCGGAAAGCAGGCCCAGGTAACCCTCCTGCACCAGATCTTCCAATGGCTCGCCGGAGTGGGCGAATCGCCGCGCAATAGACTCGACCAGCCCGGTATAGTGCCCGGCGATCCTGGCTTTAAGACCATCCAGCTCAATGCTGTTATCTTTTGGTTCTCGTGCGGCCGTACCACCGGCAGCGGATGTGTTGCGACGGCCGCCGGGCGCACAATCACGTAGCCGTGTGTACTCCTCCAGCCAGAGCATAACCTGCTCGTCGCCGGGACGGACAGACGCTTTTGCGGCGATCCGGCCTTCCTGGCGTCGTTCCTGATTAACCTGTGCTGCCGGTGTTCCCTCTCCCGCGGATTCGAAGGGCACTATCATGGTTTAGCTTCCTGCTTGAGTTATTGCCGCGGCCCTCCGTGGCCGCGCTCGCAGTCCTGTCTTTCGGTGAGCTATTCCGCTGATTTTCGGAACCGCCTCACCGAGCCGACATTCGTGCGCCGTTTCGATTGTCGGAATCTCGCGAACGCTTCAACAGCGTTTTCACCGAATTTTTACGGGTTCTTCGCTTGCAGGCGCAGCAAGCCGATTCTAGTCTGAAGAGGCGCAGACGTTGTACCGATAATCGAATCGCATGGCGTAGCTGTGGATAGGACCACATACACACGCGACAACGGTGGCCGTACGAGGCCGCGGAGGAAAACTCGTGTCAAATCTGCTTCTTCCTGACGATGACCTGACTATTGGGAGTTCCCTGGCACCACGCAAGGGTGCGGGTGCGGGTGCGGGCGTGGAGACGGAACGGCGTCCCGCAGGTGACTCCAAATTGCTCATGGGCTTGGCGGAAGATCCGGCATCCCCGGGACCTCGCAACCACCAGCGCGGCATGGAAGAGAACTCGCAGGAGCTTCTTACCCTGTCGGATACGCATATAGATGATATTCTGCGGGCGTCGCAGCAGATGAAGGCGTCGGATATCCACCTGACCGTGGGTCTTCCCCCGATGGTGCGCGTCGACGGCAAACTGGTGCCGACCCGCTGGGAAGAGGTAACACAGCGAGAAGCGCAGCGCCTCGTATACGATATCCTGACCTCGGAGCAGATCGAGAAGTTCGAACGCAGTAAAGAACTCGACTTTTCCTATGGCGTTCCCAAAGTCGGCCGCTTCCGCTTCAATGTTTACCGGCAGCGCAGTTCGGTCGGCTGTGCGATGCGCGCGATTCCGCAAACTATCCCTTCCCTGGAAGAACTGCGCCTGCCGCCGATCCTGCGCGAGCTGACCCGTAAGCACTCGGGCCTTATCCTGGTGACGGGTCCGACCGGCTCCGGCAAATCGACCACGATCGCTTCGATGATCGACGTTATCAACACCGAGCGAGAAGTCCACATCATGACGATGGAGGACCCGATCGAGTATTTGCATGCCCATAAGACGGGCATGGTCAACCAGCGTGAACTGGGAACCGATACCGACAGCTTCGGCAATGCGCTGCGTGCGGTCCTGCGCGAAGACCCGGATATCATTCTTGTCGGTGAAATGCGCGATAAGGAAACAATCGCCGCGGCGCTGACCCTTTCCGAAACCGGCCACCTTGTTTTTGGTACGCTGCACACCCGCAATGCCCCCCAGACCATTGACCGCGTCGTCGACGTTTTTCCCGCCGATCAGCAGAATCAGATCAAGGTACAGCTTTCGAACTCGATCCAGGCAGTCGTCGCACAGCAGTTGCTGCCACGCCTGGGAGGAGGCCGTATCGCCGCGATCGAGATCATGGTCGCGACTTCCGCGATCCGCAACCTGATCCGTGAAGGCAAGACGTACCAGATCATGTCGTCGATCGAGACCGGTTCCCAGTATGGCATGCAGCCCATGGACAAGGTACTCGCCGACATGCACAAGAGCGGGGCTCTCTCCTACGAAGAGGCGATCACCCGCGCCATTGACCGCGATAACTTCATCCGTCTGGTTAAGGGCAATTGACCCTGTCGACCTGTTTAGAAAGGAATTCTCGTTATGGCAACGTTCGTTTATGATGCCATTGATCCGGTAGGCCGGCCGGTAAAGGGCAAGGTCGACGCGGACTCCGAAAGCCTGGTGCTTTCAAAACTGCACGACCAGAACTTTCATGTTCTCTCCGTGAGCGAACAGAAGGTGGGAGGAATGGCCTTGCGTAAGCGGGTCACCAGTCCCAAACTGCAGGCGCTGGTTATCTTCTCACGCCAGTTCGCCACGATGATCGACGCCGGTATTGCTATTCTGAAGTGCCTCGATATTCTGGAGGGGCAGTGTAAGGACTTACCGCTGAAGGCGGCGCTCAACGGTGTTCGGCGCGATGTCAAGGGCGGTCTGTCACTCGGAGATGCCCTTGCCAAACATCCTAATTGCTTTTCCAAGCTGTATGTGAATATGATCCGCGCCGCCGAACTCGGTGGCATTCTGGACTCGATCCTGGACCGTCTCGCGACCTTCCTGGAGAGCGAAATGGAGATCAAGCAGAAGATCAAGAGCGCCATGATGTACCCCATCATCGTCCTGGCATTCTCGGTGGGCATGATCTTCGCACTTTTCTTCTTTGTTTTGCCGAAATTCAAGGAGATCTTTGTCTCGATGGATGTCGAGATGCCTCCGATGACCCTGATGCTCTTCACGATGTCCGATCTACTCGTACACTACTGGTACGTCGTCCCGGTTCTGGCAGGCGCCGGCTACTACGGGGTCAAACGCTACGGCAACACCACGAAGGGCCGGATGCATATCGATCTGGTAAAGCTGCGCTTTCCCGTGGTGGGAGAACTGGTGCTGAAGATGGCGGTTTCCCGCTTCGCACGAACCTTCGGTACCCTGGTCGCATCCGGCGTACCAATGATGCGCGCCATGGAGATCGTCGGGGAAACATCGGGAAATGCCGTTATCTCCTCGTCGATCTCCGATGCGCGGAATGCGATCCGTGATGGACAGCGGATTTCGACGCCGCTGGCGGCTTCGAACCTGTTCCCGACGATGGTCACGCACATGATCGATGTCGGCGAGGAGACGGGTCGTCTGTCGGAGATGCTGGTTAAGGTGTCGGACTTCTACGATGCGGAAGTCGATGCGGCGGTCAAGGGGCTTACCAGCCTGATCGAACCGATGCTGATCGTCTTCATGGGTGTGGTCGTCGGCTTCATCGCGATCTCGGTCATGGCGCCGATGTTCAAGCTGGTTTCGTCGATCAACTAAAAGCGCGTTAAGGAAAAAGGCGGGGACGCTTCGGCGTCCCCGCCTTTTTGTGTCAGACCGTGCCGCCGTTGACGCGAAGCCACTGCCCGGTAACGAAGCCCGAAAGGTCGGAAGCGAAGAAAAGTACGGCGTTGGCAATATCCTCGGCGGTGCCGAACCGGCGCAGGGCCGCGCGGGCCGCGGCGCCGCGCTTCTGCTCCTCACTCGCGCGCCCGGTGTCGGTGAAGCCCGGGGAAACGACATTGACGCGAACGCCGCGCGGGCCGATATCCTGCGCGAGGATGGCGCCGAAGTGGATCAGGCCCGCTTTGGCCGCGCCGTAAGCGGCCAATCCCTCGATCGGGTCATGCCCGGCTCCGGAGGCGATAAGAATGATGGATGAGCCGGTGGGCAACGCGCCCTCCAGGTGCAGCAGCGCATGCGTGAGGAAAAAGGCGGCATCGAGGTTGACGCCCATCACACTGCGCCATTGCTCCAGATGAATGTCGGGCATCTTGCCGCCGCCATTACCGCCGCCGGCGTTGTGGACCACAATGGGGAAGGAACCACCAAAATCTCTCAGCGCCGCGGCCACCCCCACTTCGACGCCCGCCTGCTCGGCGACATCCACCGGGTAAACCTCCACCCGCCGCCCGGTCGAAGCCGCAATCTCCTGACGCGTCGCAGCCGCAGCCTCGCTATCGCTGCGGTAGAAGAGAGCGAGGTCGGCGCCGCTTTCGGCGAGTTTCTGCGCGATAGCCCGACCGATCCCGCGGGTTCCTCCCGTCACCAGTGCCGCTTTACCGCTGAGATCGATCGAAATCATGGCTGATTAGAGGGGGGCGATGAAACGCCACATCAATACGAAATGGCAGAGGCTGCCGGCAAGCACGAGAACATGCCAGAGATCGTGCGCGCCAAAGATACCGGGTTTCAGGCGGGGACGCTCCTTGACGCAGATAACCGCGCCGACCGTGTAGATCAAGCATCCGGCAAAAAGCCAGCCTAGCGCCGCGGGCGGCAGGGCGCGTACCAGAGGACCGATCGCCACGATGGCGATCCAGCCGGTGATGAGATACAGGAGAGCCGTCAGCCAATCCGGTATACGCCGCTGCGAAAGGATATCCGCGACAATACCGGCCACCGCCAGTCCCCAGACCAGCCCGAAAAGAGTCCAGCCCCACCCGCCGCGCAGCACGACCAGACAGATGGGGGTATAGGTACCGGCAATCAGCGCATAGATCGCCGCTCTATCCAGGCCATATAAACGCCGCTCGACGTGCGGTTTTACCCGCAGCAGATGATAAAAACCGCTTGCCGTATACAGCAACGTCAGAGTCAGGCCATAAATTGCAAAGGAAGTCATGTGCCAGGGCTTCCCCCACGCTGTTCCCAAAAGGACCATCAGCCCCAACAGTGACAGAACCGCCCCCAACAGATGCGAAAACCCGCAGAACGGGTCTTTCCAACGATACGCCAATTTCAAGACAACACTACCTCAATCCCATGAGAACGCAGTCGGACACGCCTCTGTTCCGAAAACCACGTTGTACTGGTGTTGCCCTTCTCAGAAACAGGTTAAACATGTCATCTAAGTATACAATACTATCGACGGCACTGCTTGCCTTAAATGCCGTCATCATACTTTAAAGAAAAACAATCGTTGACAGAATTTGGCACCCTGCGTTATACTCTGGACGTGCGTAAGTACGCTTCGGCGCACACAGGCATATTATTACAGGTCTGCGGCGAAAGCCGCGGCCACGCCAGACGAGGGAGAGCAGAAAGCCGTAATGGATGCGGAGAGCCGTGACCTTTTGACCGTGGAGCAAGCCGCGAACTATCTGCAGCTAAGTCAATCCAGTATTCGCTCCTATATCCGGCAGGGTAAGCTCAAGGCGTTCCGCGTTGCCGGTAAGCGTAAAGTGCTTATTCCCCGCGACGAACTGCTCAAGCTCCTGGAACCGGCGCGCGGGGATTTGATCGAACTGGGCGGAGACGACGACAGCAATTCAGCCACGAGGAACCATTCCGGCGGTTAACGCCGGAATGCCGTGAACGGTTCGGTGTCGTTGTGAAGCCGGGAATACTGAGCGAGGCGCGCGAGGCTCTGCGTTATCGCGAACTTCTGCGAAACCTGGTGCGCCGCGAACTCCAGGTCCGCTATAAGAATTCCCGCCTGGGGGTCGCCTGGTCCCTGGCAAACCCGCTGGTGCGCGCCCTGATCGTCTGGGCCGTCTTCGAGTATTTCGTCCCGCTCAAGGTACGCAATTATTCGGCCTATGTTCTGGCCGCCTTCTTCCCCTGGACCTATTTCCTGACCGGCATTCTCGATGCGGGTGAATCGGTCTCCAAGCAGATGCCGCTGGTCAAGAAAGTCTACTTCCCCCGGGAACTGCTGCCCCTGGCGACAACGATCGCCAACCTGCGGCACTTCTTTCTATCTCTGGGCATCCTATTTCTGTATATTCTCTGGCTGTATATCGGCTCGTGGATGCACCAGAATAAGGTGCTGCCGCCGCGGGAGATCTTTCTGGTCCCGGTTCTGGTGGTCATGCAGACTCTCCTGATCGCGGGTATCGCGTTTTTCATTTCGGCGCTCAATGTTTTCTTCGAGGATGTCAAGTTCCTGGTCGCCGTTTTCCTCGACCTGCTCTTTTACGCCGTGCCGATCATCTACTTCCTGGAGCAGGTGCGCTATACCGGCCAGATCGCCAGCCCGCTGCGCGAGGTGGTGTATACGCTGTACCTGCTGAACCCGATTACGGTCATTCTGGCGTCCTACCGTTCCTTTCTGCTGCCGCCACAGCAGGCGCCGCTGGCACCGGGCACGGTGGCGCAGGTGTGGGTGAACACGGGTGTACCCTGGCCGTTTTTCCTGCTCGCCTGCGCGACCTGTGTCCTGACTGCGATCGGCGGTTACGCCTTCTTCAACAGCCGTAAGTGGCGCTTCGTCGAACAGCTATGAGCGGCGCTGCCATCGAGGTACGGAACCTCACCAAGCGCTTCCGTATCCTGCATCGAAGCTATGCCGGAATCAAGGGGATGCTGGGCGATCTGGCGCGGGGGAGACGACCGCAGACCGAGACCATCACCGCGCTCGACGATATTTCGCTGAAGATCGAGCCCGGGGAGACCGTGGCTTTGATCGGGCGCAACGGTTCCGGTAAATCAACGCTGCTCAGCCTGCTTGCCCATGTCATGCTGCCGGACACCGGTTCGATCACGTTTCCAATGAGCGCGGAAGGGCGTCCCCGTCTGGCGCCGCTGCTGGAACTCGGGGCAGGCTTTCACCCCGATCTGACCGGCATGGAGAATATCTTCTTCAATGGCTCGATTCTGGGACTGACGCGCGAGCAGATGAACGCCCGCCTGCCCGAGATACTGGAGTTCGCCGACCTGAAAGAGGGGTATCTGGACGCCCCGGTACGCACCTATTCCTCTGGAATGTATACCCGGCTCGGTTTCGCGGTTGCGGTAAATACCGATCCCGAGATCATTCTGGTCGATGAGGTTCTGGCGGTGGGCGACGAGGCGTTTCAGGAAAAATGTTATGCCCGAATCGCCGAGTTCCAGCGGGCGGGCAAAACCATCGTGTTCGTCTCACACGATATGCACGCGGTACGCCGTGTCGCGACGCGGGCGATCTGGCTCCACGAGAGCCGTATCGCCGCCGACGGCCCGGTCGAACCGGCAATCCACGCCTACCACGAAGCCTTCGGCATCGCCGATTGACGGGACGAGCGCGGCAGGATTCCCCTTCTCCTGTGGTGAAAAACACTCCGCAATGCAAAAAGAATCGATCTCTGCCACGACCACAGCGCCACTGGACCCAGCGTTCGTGGAGATGCTCGCCTGCCCGGCCTGTGATGACCGGCCGCCGCTGCGCCTCGCCGAGACAAAAGATAGGCTTCTCTGCGATCACTGCGGGCGCGCCTATCCGATTTCTCCGGAAGGTATTCCCATTCTTATCCCCGAAGAAGCGGAACTGATCGACACGCCCGAACCCCCAAAAGAGACAGGACGCTGAGACCAACATGCAAATCGCCCCTACCGGTATCTTGAAGATCTCCGTCATTCATGGACCGAACCTCAATATGCTCGGCCTGCGCGAACCCGACATCTATGGCACCGACACTTTCGAGGATACGAATCGGAAAATACGAGAACACGCTAAAGGGATCGGCGTCGAAGTCCGTATCGTCCAGAGTAATCACGAAGGCGAGATCATCGACGCGATTCAGGACGCGGTGAGCTGGGCTGACGGTATCGTGATCAACCCCGGCGCGTATACGCACTACTCCTACGCGATCGCCGACGCCATTCGTGCGGTACGCCTGCCGACGGTCGAAGTGCATCTTACCAACATTCACGCCCGCGAGGATTTCCGTCGTCAATCGGTCATTGCCCCGGTGGTGGCCGGTCAGATCGCCGGATTCGGAACCGCTTCCTATCTCCTGGCCCTGGATGCAGCCCGCTCCACGATCGTCACCGGAAGGCGATAGGCTGTGTCCGGCTTTCGGTACGAACATCGGATTCAGGGACTGCGCGACAGGCTCGCGCGGGAAGAGGTCGACGCAGTCCTGATCTCCGATCTGGAGAATGTGCGCTACCTTTCCGGTTTTACCGGCTCTAACGGGCTGATCCTGCTCAGCCCGTCGGGAGCGGTATTTATCACGGACGGACGTTATGCGATTCAGGCGGCGCAGGAAGTGACCGGCTTCGAAACCGTGATCCTGACGCCGGGCAGCAATCTGGCGAAGACGGCGGGCGAGCAGATGGCGAAACTGGGCGCGCGCCGGGTCGCCTTCGAAGAAGCGCATCTCTTTGTCAAGCAGTGGAACGAACTCAAGGCCGCGTTACCGGAAAGCATCGAGCTGATCGGTAAAAGCGATCTGGTGGAGACACTGCGCCAGCGCAAGGACGAATCCGAGATCACGGTGATGCGCCGCTCCATCGCCCTGGCGGATGCCTGTTTCGATCATGTGCGCTCCTTCGTGAAGCCGGGCTTGACGGAGAAGGAAGTCGCCTGGGAGATCGAGGTCTTTCTCCGAAGCCAGGGAGCGCAGCGTCTTGCTTTCGAGACGATTGTCGGCTCGGGCCCGAATGGCGCCCTGCCCCACGCGCACCCGAACGACCGGCGGCTCGGCGAGAGCGGAGAGGCCGAGTTCGTGGTTCTGGATTACGGCGCCGAACTCGATGGCTACTGCTCCGACATCACCCGGACGCTGGTCATCGGGGGTGAGCCGTCACAACGGCATCATGAGGTCTATGGAGTCGTTCTGCGGGCGCAGCACGCGGCGCTGGCCGCCCTAAAACCGGGTAAGACCGGCAAAGAGATCGACGCAGTTGCTCGCGACCTGTTGACCGAAGCGGGTTACGGAGAACAATTCATCCATTCGCTCGGACACTCGCTGGGCCGGGTGACACACGATGGCGTTGGCTTCTCGCGTCTATCGGAACTGGTGCTGGAACCGGGCATGGTGCTGACCGTAGAACCGGGAGTCTACCTCGAAGGCTGGGGCGGCGTCCGCATCGAAGACGATATTCTTGTCACCGAAGAAGGCTGCGAGATTCTCACGCACAGTTCCAAGGATCTCCTCGTCATCCCCTAAGCTAATCCGATGGTGTGTCTCCCTTCTTTTTTGCCTTCATTTGACTACATATGTAGTTAATATGATATACTACTGGCGTAGTTTAACATACAAGATCGGGAGGTGGCGTTGGATGCGTGGGTTATACGTTAACGGAGCGGTCTTTCTGCTCCTGGCGGGCGATACTGTGGCGGTGTTCGGGCAGACGATCACGGAGGCGGCGCCCCGGATGCCCGCACGAGGAGGAACCATTGTCATCAAGGTGGACGATTACCTTCAGGCGCGGCAGCGCGTGCTGGACGCCGCCCAACAGGAAGGGGCCGAGGTCGTAGGCGCCATCACACGAGTCAATCCCAAAGGCCGGAAATCCGGCTGGGTGCGGCTCCAACTGCCGGTCGAGCGGCTGCCGTCGCTGATCCCGGCCATTAAGAGTACCGGTAAGCTTTACGGAGAGAACCTCTCGACAACGGAACATGTCTCGGAATACGAAGAGTTGGAGCGGCGTGTAAACCGGCTGAGAGAGCACGAACAGCGTCTGGGTACCCTGCTCGAAAGCGGCCGGCGGCTGCGCGGCAGTGATATCCTCTATGTCCAGGAGCGGATGTTTCGCGCCAGTGTCGATGAAGGGTTACTGATGCAGCGCCGTGTCGACCTGACGCGGGCCGCCCGCGCTGGCACGCTGGTGGTGGAGATGTTCGAGCCGGAGCCGGTGCGCGCCCTGGATATTGCACGTATCGACCTGGGCCAATGGTTTATGCGCGGCCGCACGGCTGCCGGCCTTACCTTCCAGCGCGCCATGGCGCGTGGCGTGACTCTGAGCGCCTATCTTCTTGTCTTCGCTCCGGTGTGGGTTCCGGCGCTGGCGGTAGTCCTTCTGCTGCTGCGGTGGCTCTGGCGACGGCGAGGCGTGATCTGGACACAGGCGGCCCGGTTCTGGGCGTTCCTGAGGCGGGAACTGGCGGCGCGCCGGGAGGCCGGGACATTCTTGCCGCCCCCGGCGCCGAAATCAACCGATAGCTGACACCCTCCGCAGAACCCCGCCCTGCCTGCCTCCATTGACAAACCGGGAACAAATGGGTATAAACCACGTTGTAAGTATGAAGCGTAGAAGAGGAACACGCGTCGTACGAGGATTGTCCAGGAGGTAAATTTATGAGTGCAGCCACTGCCGTGACGACGGTGGATTTCGATAAAGAAGTACTTCAGTCCGACGTACCGGTACTGGTCGACTTTTGGGCCGTCTGGTGTGGCCCCTGCCGCCGGGTAGGCCCGGAGGTGGATGCCGTCGCCGAACAATTGAGCGGCAAGGCGAAAGTGTTCAAGGTAAACGTCGACGAGGAGCCGGACATCGCCGGCCGCTACGGGGTTCAGAGCATCCCGACCCTGATCATCTTCAAGGGTGGGCAGATCGTCGGCCAGATCGTCGGCGCCGTACCGCGTACGGTGATTGCCGAAAAGCTTCAGGCCCACGTCTGATAGCGGTTCTTTAGCGGGTTAAGCGAGCGGGAGGGCGTTTTGCCCTCCCGTTGTGCCGTCAGGGGAGGGGAAGGTTTGCGGGAAGCCGCTACGATCGGAGTCTTCATTCTGACCCTGGCCGGGGTCCTGACGCGGCCCCGCGATCTTTCGGAGGCCTGGTTCGCCGCCGGCGGCGCCGTCCTCCTGCTTCTGATCGGCGCGGTTGGATTGATCGAGATCGGTGGTATTCTCCGGCAAAGCGGCGACGTGCTGCTCTTTCTGCTGGCGCTGATGGTACTATCCGCGCTGGTGGACACGTCGGGATTTTTCGATTGGGCGGCAACGCTGGCGGCACGAGCGGCTCACGGGGATGCGCGCCGGCTTCTGGCCGGCATCTTCCTCCTGGGCGCGGTTATCACGACTCTCCTTTCGCTCGACACCACGGCGTTGCTGCTTCCTCCCCTGGTCTGGGCGCTGGTGGCGCGGGCGAAATTGCCGCCACGGCCATACCTCTTCGCCTGCGCCTTTGTCGCCAATATTGCCTCTTCTGCGCTTCCCGTGGCGAATCTGACCAATTTGCTTGCCTTCGGCGCTCTCGGCGTCACCACCGCCCGTTACGCCCTTATCATGGGTCCGGTCACCTTGCTCGCAACGCTCACCGCGTTTGTGATGCTCAACTGGACCTTTCGGAAGGAGCTTCCTTCTCAGTTCGACCCCGCTGTCTTCCCGGACCCCCTCGATGCGGTGCCCCATCTCCCCTATTTCAAGATCACGCTTTGCATTCTAGCGCTCACGCTCCTCGGGTATTTCGTCGGCCCGCCGCAGGGCGTGCCGCTCTGGGGGGTGGCCGGAATCGGCGCGGCAAGCCTCTTAATCGGGGGACGTTATCTGGGACGAGTTCGAGTACGTACCATCGCCCTGCGTGGCGTGGCCTGGTCGGTTTTCCCCTTCGTCATAGGAATGTTTGTGGTCATCCGCGGTGTCGAGAATCTCGGGCTTGCGCGGTTACTGGGGCATTTCCTGGCCCCTTCTACGGATGGCGCCAGCCTGGGCGCACTGATGCAGACGGCTTTCGGTACTGCGTTAGGGGCGAATCTGATCAACAATATTCCCATGCTGCTGCTTTCGCTATCGGCTCTGAATGGGCATGGCGGAACCGCACCTCTATATGGGGCAATATTGGGCTGTAACCTGGGGCCCAATATCACGGTGGTGGGATCGCTGGCGACTATGCTCTGGCGATCGGTTGTGCAGCGCCGCGGTCTGGATATCTCTCCGCGAGAACTTGCGCGCGCCGGCGCTCTGGTAACGATACCCGCGCTCGTCGTCGGCAGCCTGACCCTCTGGATGATGCTCCAGATACTGCCTCGATAGTCGCGTATACACGGTGGTTGACAGCATCGCGGCCTCATGCTACACTCCGGATTGTTATGTCAGAAGCACTTACCATCGACGAGCAGGCCGCGCGGCTGCAGCGCGGCGCCCTCTCCATAGTCCCTGCAAACGGCCTCCGGGCCAAACTGGAAAAATTTGCCAAGACCGGTAAGCCTCTCAATATCAAGCTCGGTCTCGACCCCACCGCCCCGGATATCCATCTGGGTTTCGCGGTTGTCCTGCGCAAACTGCGGCAGTTCCAGGATCTCGGCCACCAAGTCATTATTATCATCGGCGACTACACGGCGCTGATCGGCGATCCGTCCGGCCGCTCCGCGACGCGGCCGATGCTCTCCAAGGAAGAGATCGCCGCCAACGCGCATACGTATGTGGATCAACTGGCGCGTATCCTCGACCGTGAGCGCACGATTGTCCGCTTCAACAGCGAGTGGCTGGGCAAGCTCGACTTCGCGCAGGTGGTTGGTCTGGCTTCGAAGATGACCGTGGCGCAGGTGATGCAGCGCGAGGATTTCGCCAATCGCTACGCGGCCCATCAGCCCATCAGTCTGCATGAACTGCTCTACCCGCTGGCGCAGGCCTACGACTCGGTCGCGATCGAGGCGGATGTCGAGATGGGCGGCCAGGACCAGACCTTCAATATCCTGGCGGGGCGCGATCTCCAGACCGAGGTCGGTCAGGAACCGCAGATTGCGCTCTTCATGCCGCTGCTGGTAGGGCTCGACGGCGCCAAGAAGATGAGCAAATCGCTCGGCAATTATATCGGGATTTCCGAGCCGCCGCTTGACATCTACAGCAAGGTAATGAGCCTGGGCGATGCCCAGATGCGGGAGTATTTTCTGCTCTGCACCGATGTGCCGGTCGAAGAATTCGACGGCCTGCTCCAGCGGGCCGAGTCCGGCGCCTTTAACCCGATGGAAGTGAAGCATCGGCTGGCGCGCGAGATCGTCTCGATCTACCATGGCGCAGAGGCGGCATCGGAAACGGGAGACGAGTGGAAGCGCATTCACTCGCAGCGTGAACTGCCGTCCGATATGCCCGAAATCACCGTGCCTGAAGACGAACTGAAGGACGGGCGTCTCTGGGTTGTTCGCCTGATCACGCTGGCAGGTTTCGCGAAAACGAATGGCGAAGCGCGGCGGCTGGTTGAGCAGGGCGGCGTGAGCCTGGGCGAAGAGAAAGTAACCGATCCGAAGGCGGAGATAACCATCGAGGACGGAGCAGTGCTCCGCGTCGGTAAGAAGAACTACGCCCGGGTTCGAAAGTCTCCATAATGGGGCCTATTCAGTATGGACGGCGATGTCAGGATAAAACACTTTGCCTGAACCCGTTTATGCATTGACGTTTAGACTAAGAAAACTTTAGGAGGCAGTCAAGCTATTAACTTGCTGTCTCCCTAGGTAGATTTCAGGTGACTAAACCAAAGGAACCTGACCAGATGGATTGTAGCACATTGAACCAGTTCAGAAACAACCCGTATGCCTGCTTTGGCAATGCCAAAGACGCCTTGATGAACACCTGCAATGCACTCCTGACAGAGACCAACGCCCACTCCTTTGCCGCACTGTCCCTCTCCCCCTGCTTTGCCCGGCGATGGCCTAGCCTCTACGAAGCATTCGACGATACACAAATTGACCAGCAAGCCCTGCAAAGCCTCTTCCCCGATACTCTGACAGGACCCGCCTCGGGAGAACGCCTCGTCTTAGCGGCCGATGCCAGTCTGATTATTCGCCCAGAGTCACCCCCGGCAAAGGACCGCACATATGTTCATCCTGTCGTGCATGCACGACGGAGTGCCCAATCTGCCCAAAGCCGTAGCGCCCGGATAGCAGTTCACCACCGTCGTTGCTCTGCCACAACAACCCCGCACCGATGCACCCTGCTCGGATGCCCACCAAAGCTGGACTACGATCCTGTGCAATGAGCGCAGGCGCGACATAAGCCATCAGAGTGCCGGGCAGGTCGTGGCAAGACAACTTCACAATCTTTGTTCCCTTGCCCAAGGAGACGCTCGTGCTCCTGGATGGCGATCTTTGGCAACCCCACCTTCCTGTCACTGGTGCAGGACGTGCCCCTGGGTAAACAGCTGCGCACTGCCCGCAACCGCGTCTTCTACCGGCCGGCTGCTGTCCCCACAAAGAAGCGTGGTGCTCCGCGCAAGGACGGGAATGCCTTTGTATCCTGCCACGCACGGCCCTGCCGGCCAAGCCTGGTCGAGTATCGACGAGCAGGGACAGGCACTGGAGATCTGCTGCTGACCCCATCACTGACGGAACCGCCCCGTCATAGGCACATCAAGAAGTGTCGAGAAGCGGACCTTTCGCTGGTACGAGTGCGTCGTCTGGGCGCCGTCAACACCAAGCGTGAGCCGAGCCTGATCTGGCAAGGGGAAGGCATGCCGGCTTTGTCTCACATTCGTTCTTTGTACGCTCGTCGGTACGGCATCGAGTACAGCTATTGTTTTGACAAGCAGGCGTTGCTCTGGAGCGCGCCTCGTCTTCGGACTCCCGAGAAGTGTTCGGCGTCGACTCAGGCAGTGACACGGTCGTATGCGAGTGTCAGTGCGGTTCACAATGAGATCACTCTTACCCGTCCTCTGGTGGCTGCGTTGCGTCGCCCATGGAAAAGCCGCAAGCGCGAACCGACTCCGGCTCAGGTTCGTCGCGCCTGCGCGGGAATTATTGCTCAGTTGGGTACTCCGGCACCGCGGCGGACTTATTTGAACGGGATTGGGATGCAACGTTCGAAAAGGTGCTATCGTCTTTTAAGTAGATGTGCAGGAACTGAGATCTGGAGCGGTCCAGCAGAGTTAAGGCTCCACTGGACCGGCAGATATAGCTAAAAGCTATTTGTGGATAGGTGATTTTAGCATAGTTTCTCCAGACCGGCAACCCGCCTTCTGTTTCTTGAGAGGAGGGTTTTATGATTTCGTTGTCTCGCTTCTGTTCGACGCCTAAGCGTCGGCAGATCGCCGCACTGGGAGCTGCGCTCACCGCCACCCTGCCCCTTATTGGTCGAGCTACGGCAGTAGGCCTGATCGGCGCGGGTGCAATGGCGTTGACAGCCAAGCCTGCGCATGCCGCCTGGGGCTACGGCTATCATGACCTCGGCAACGGGTTCGGAATACTTGTTGTCAGTTCTTGGGACGCGATGGGGCTTGTTACGGCGGCAGGTGCAGGAACTGTTGCTATGCGAAACCAAGCCTTCGGCAAGGTTCTCGCTGGATACGGTCTGAGGTCTATGGCTTGGCCATTGGCAGTCAGCGGGTTCGTCTACTTTCTCTACCTCGGCAGTAGGATTTGGTGGTGCGCGTGGCACAGCGATCGCGTCATCGTCTATATGCGGTGGATGATGCCGCTGGGGGCCGACCCTGGTTAGGGGCGACAAGTACTACCGCGTTTTGGTGGCGACTCTAGGTCGACGAGCGTGGCGTCAAATAAAAACTGGCGTCGGCCAATCCTAAAGCTCAATTCCAGGATTGGCTCGCCGTATCCAATACGGACGAGATGACATGTTGAATCGCGCGGTCCCGGACCAATGGTCCGGGACCTTTCTTTTTAGAGGGCTACTGCGATCTCACGGCTAATCCGCCTTTCACCGCACTCGACGAATACGCGCTCTCCAATCCCTTTGCCTTCGAGAAGGATACCCACCTCGCGGCCTACTGGCAACCGGGAACTCATCATCTGCGACATCCAGTTGAAACTGGTAAACACCACAGTGTCCTTATCCGCTATCACATAATTCGCACGGAATCCGTCCGTCTGCCGAATATCGACCCCTTGTTTCTGAAGGTCCGCATAAGCATCCTGCCACAGATTCCGGTCGCCGGAAAAGCTCGCGTAGTCGAGGCGCACGCGCAGGCTGTCCCCTCGTTCTTCGAGAATCTTAATGAGGCGAGGGAGAAGGGGCGACGTATCACTCCAGCGAGATGTGCCGATCCGCAACGTCTTTCTTGCTGCAGCGATAACACGATCAAATACGATCTCATGCTCCCTGTCGAACAGCAGGCGCGCTTTGATATCCTGCTCTTCCCCGGCAGTCTCTATCCTATCAGCCTCCTCTTCTTGTACACTCATCTCACCAGCCTCTGCGGCGATGTTACGCAGGATGTCCGCGCTGGGGCTGAAGCGCAATCCATCATCCCTCTCGTAAGGGAACGCCAGCACGTGGGCAATACGGGCGATTGGATAAGGGTGGCGTAGCCGAATCGATAACGAGTCTACCGTCTGGTCCTGTATATCAGTGGCCAGCCAGTCGCACGAGCCTAAGACCATCTCATTCAGCCCATCGGGATCGGCCAACACGAAACAGGCAGATGATCCGAGCGCGCGGGCGTTGGCGGTGAAGCTACCTTGGTAAGATGTGAGGTCAGCCTTCTCACCGTATGGCCGAATCCCCTTGACGAGAATAGCCAGCTTCGATCTGGCCACATCATGATCTTTGGCTTGCACTGAGGCGGGTTCTCTACCCCATAACACGTTAACCGACACGCCTCGGTTCAGCGCGGCGTAGAACGCAGGTTTGAGGTCCTCGATTGCCTCTGCCTGTAGGGAAGCCGATGAGATGAGAACGAAGGATTTAGCCCTCTCCAGATAGTCGCGGAGCAGACGCAAATGGGCTTGCTTGCCAACCAGAATATCTTCGCTGCTGACCTCCATGCGCCATTCATCAACTCCTTCATTCCCAGCATCGGTGGTCTTGACGATTAGGTTACTAGCTTCGACCGGGATACTCGCGGACGAACGTTCCAACTTGACCGCGCAATCCACTACGGCATCTTTGAGGCGCGCTTCCCAGACACTAGGAATCCCCATTAGGCGCGCGCCATCAGAGGTTAATTCCACGTCTACCGGGATGAAGTCTTCCGCCTCTGCGGCGCGGTAACTCTGCCCAATCGACTTGATCCATTCGCCTGCTTTTCGGCTTAACAACGGCATCGCCGCGCCCTCTGCGAGCGCATTGCGAATATTTCCGAGCGGCACTACGCGGGCACGCCATTCGGGATCGGCCTTTTCAATCACGTCCTTACGGCGCAGGTTCACCTGCTTTATTTCTGCTAGTTGACCTTCGACTCGTTCCATGACGATATTCGCGACCCTCTCGCGAATGGCGCTCGCAGGCGGTAATCGGTTCTCGCGCAAGGCTACCTGACCGTTTTCTGTCACGATGAAACGATCCGAATGCGTTTCGATCGCAAGCCACCCCGCCTGCATCAGCGTTATAATTCCTTCTATCACGACTCGGCGATGCAGGCAGAACAGCTTCTGGAGGTCATCGAGGGAGTTCTGTCCTTTACTCACTGCTATCAGGATGAGTTGTTCAAACTGAGAAAATGGTCGACCGGACGCCAATTGGTACGGGACCCGGAAGCGCGACACGGGCAAGTATATAATCATTGGTCTCCTCCGTACAGGCTGCTCGCCGGGATGCGGATTGCCGTGCCCTGCACGAACGCCTTTTCTAAGTAGTCTATGGCTTTTCGCCACGAACCAAAGTCTCGCGCGCTGTCGGCAGGCATGTCGCGCACCTGATGCTTGAAGAAGTCCCAGCTACCCACCAGCACCAGAAGGCACTCCGCCCGAGAGAAGAGGACGTTCATACGCGAATCCTCCTCCAAGAACCCGAGGGCGGATTTGGGGTTGGGATGTATATTGTTACGGACCAGGGAAACTATAATCACGCGGGCTTGGTCGCCCTGGAAGGAGTCGACTGTAAACGCGCCATGAGCATTCTTGCGCGGCGGCGACAGCCACTCAGGTTTGCCGTTGCGTTGGAAGGCCTTCTTTAACCGGTCTCCCAGTTCATACACCTGCAACTTATAGGGTGACAACACGGCCATTGTCATCAGCATCTTTTCGCGCTCTTCTCCCGGGGAGCTCTGCAATGCTTCAATATAGCCGGAATTCGCCCGTAGCGCCTTGATGAATGCTAGGACCGCGTCGCTCTCCTCTGGGGCGGTGTACGGTCCCTTCTGCTCGCTTTCACCCTGCCCACCATGCTGTCGCCATGGTACATCGACCCAGACGATTGCCTTGCCCGCGATGTCCGCTGGCCCGACAAAGGGATGTAGTACCCTTTCGAGGGGATCTTTCCCCTCGGTCTCCCAGGTCTTACTCTGGATTCGCCCATCATAGTAGGCGGAGGAAATGAGGCCGGCGATTGTAGGATGCATCCGATGTTGCTCCCAGAGCATATCGGCGAGGGGAGTTTCCCCTGTCTCTGTGGGGATTGCTTTGTGACAGGTAGTATGGAGAGTACCGAAAAACTTGAGCCAATCCCTCCATAATGTCTCACGTTTATTTTTTTCGCCCCCATTGTACGCCTTCCAGCTACGGATCAGTTCGATATCCACAAGGCTGGCGCTCTCCCGCAAGTTGCCCAGCGCCTGGACTACCTCGTCGAGCTTGTTCAAACCCTGTTGGAAGTTCTTAAGGCGGTATGGCGGCAGCTGGAACTGATCGCCGATCAGTACCCACCGATGTCCCGTCTGCAGGGGAAGCACGACATCAAAGCCGTGGGCCTTCCCCGCCTCTTCGATAAGTGACCAGTCGAAACTCTGCGTAGTATTGGCTATTTCGCTCAAATCGCCTGCGGTGGTTGAGGAGTAAGTAATGTTGGCTGAGCGTTTCACTAAGTATTTCCTTGTCTAAAGATCGTATATAATGTTCTGGAGGTTCTTTTGAACATTGTACCGCGTCACTTTATCCGAAGAACAACGTCGGCACCTTAAAGAACGCACACGTCAAGAAGGTATCGTCCCCAGTACCCGAGATCGACTTGAGATGATACGCCTCTCGGATGCTGGTTGGAGCATTCCCAGGATCGCACAGCATCTGGATCAACATACGCAGACCGTGCGCTACTGGATCAAAGCCTTCCTGGAGGCTGGCTGCGATTTCGATGCCCTCATCAATAAGCCACGCGGCGGGACGCAGAAATCGGCTTTGACCGAGGCTATGTTAGACGCCGTTCATGCGCGTGTGGCAGAGGGAGATCGCACCTGGACAGCAGGTCAACTCGCTGACTGGGTGGCAAATGAGTTTGGCATCTCCTTGTCGCAGGAACGTATGCGGGTGCATCTCAAGCGCCGCGGCCTGAGCTACAAGCGTACCGGCCGCACCTTGCGCCACAAACAGCAGCCGGAACAGGTGGCGAGCAAGCGTGCCGATATCGAGACTCTGGAAAAGGGGGCTCTGCCGGTCTTATAGATCTGTGCCATCTGGACGAAGCAGGTTTCGCGATGACGCTGCCGACCTGCTATAGCTGGTCACCGGTGGGGATACGGCAACGGGTTGCTTATGAAGCGCCTCAGGGACGGCGTGTCAATGCGATCGGCGCCTACTTCACCCATGGCCCGCAGGCTGGTCACTTCGTGTATCGGACGTGGGCCAACCTTCCCAAAGGCAAGAGTGCAGAGTCGGTAGGTTTGACTTCCGAGGAGGTGGGACCTATAGATGCCTCTCGCTTGGTAGCGTTTCTGTGGCAGATAGCGGGTCGTCCGACCGTGTTTTGTTCTGGTTGGAAGCGCTCTCGTCCGCTGGTGATCGTGATGGACAACTATGCGGTTCACAAGAGTCAGGTGCTTAAAGAGGCACAGGCCGATCTTTTGTCTGCGGACATCCATTTGTTATATCTGCCGTCGTATTGCCCGGAGCTATCGGCGATCGAACCAGTTTGGCGCGATGTCAAGCATCGCCAGATGCCGATCCGCAGTTTCAGTGACGTGAAGGCCCTCAAGGAGGCGGTGGAGTCAGGTCTGTGCCGCAAGGCAGAAGCCTTGCGGCAGCCGCTGCACAAAACTACGAACTTAATGCACAGGGCTGCTTAGTTCGAACATATCTCCCGCACCGGCATTGGGCCGCTTTAACGCGAGGCTACTCACCATCTCGTCCAGCGTCTTCAGCCAACATTGCCGCACGTCGTCGAACGCCTCGTCCTGTGCTCTGGCTTCTGACTGCTTCCGAACCGTGTCACGTGCCCGCTCCAGCATTTGCTTTGTTACGTACTCTTTACTATCTTTCTCGTACTCGCCGGTATCTTCAGTCCGACGCGGTTTAGCGAGGCGAATGAACAGGGGTAGATCGTCCTCAGACTTGCCTACGAACGCCTCTTGGTTTACTTTTTCCCTTAAGACATCCACGGCCGCGTGCGCCTGTGCGGTCACGAGTACCTGCGCTACGGGATCGTCTTGGAGTATCTGGCCCAGCAGGTGAGCGACCAGTGTTGTTTTTCCCGTGCCAGGCGGCCCTTGCAAGGCAAATATAGGACGCGTTCTCCAGATTTTCATCAGAGCCGACGATTTTGCCTCATCGATACTATCGGGGATCTGGAGCGGAGGCTTCTCTGCTGTGTCGATATAGTGATAGTCCGGGCTAAGAAGAGCCCGGAGTAGATAATTATGGTTCTTCAGCCTCTCAATTGCCCGATTGCGCCGTATGATTAACTTGACCTGACCAGGCATGCCCCAAGATCTGAGATAGCCGCGTTCTGGCGGTGGGTTATTAAGGGGACTGATTACACGTTTAAGTCTCACATAACCTTGTTGCGTGATCTCATCGATTTCCCAGGCCACGCTCTTGGGCAGCGATCCGCCCTCGTCTTCATTGGCATCCTGATTGTCGCGCAGAATCAGGCGGCTATCGGGGCCAAGATACACGAGCGTTTCATCACCCTCCTTCTCCGCAACCAGACGCCGAAGAAAATCGCTCATCTCCCGCCTTTCGGTAAAATCCATGGGAGCGGGATCTCGATCGATCTCCTTGATGGTAACCTGTTCCACACCGTCTTTTCCGGCGGCTTCTGGCTGGCGGTACATGCCCGGAACAATTTCGTAGGCAAAGATCTGCGCGTCCAGCAGCAGGAGATCCAACTGGTTGGTAACACGGAAGAACTCGTGAAGGCGCTGCAGATTGTCTTTAGCGGTTTCGCTGCTACCTTGTTGCGGCAAGTACGCCTTCCACGACACCGAGCGGTCCCGCGCGACCTTGCCACCGGATCTCATCTCCTGAAATCCATATACCTTGATAGGATGACGCAAGCGCTTTTGGTACTCTGCCCTACCAACTTTCAGCGTATCCACATTCTTCGTGGCGGCGATCTTCCATTGCCCTTTTTGATTTTGGCCGGAGTTCCTGTCTTGGTATTCCTCAAGGACGTAGTCCAGTTTATTGCCTATGAGCAGATAAGGTTGATGCGCCCCTGGGCGAAATGCCACCTCCGCGTCCTCTAAATCACGCTGGATAAACTCCACCTGCGGCATGATGGATGTTGCTGATATATTTTCATCCGCGTCGATGATGGCTCTGGTCAAAGGCTGACCAGGTCCGATGGAAACGACAAGAGCGAGAAAAGCATCATCATTGACCTGTACAGGTTCGCTGAGGATAGCGACAATTTCATTGATTTGCGCGATAACGTCGATTCCACGTGCGAGACGGCTTCTAGGCGAGGCAGATAGCAAGCGCAGGACGACCTCCTTCTCCAAAGGAAAGAGATGGGCCGACCCCTGCACTTGGCGGATCACTGCGTCCCGGATATACTCCTGTGAGCCGTCGGTATTGGCATCAGCGGCGGCGAAGAGCACGGCTAAAAGCGCGCCGAAGTAGAACCAATCCGTTTCAAACGAGTATGTCGAGCGAGCAGAGGGAGCTTCCGCTAGTTCGGGAGCAAGAAGAGACGTTCCGAGTGGAGGCGTTCGGACGGACTGTGTCCCGAGACGCACGGATCCTTCGAAGCCACCCAGTAGCATTCCCTCAGGCCCTTTTGATGTATCAACAAAAATAGCCACGGGTGAGATGGACCGATGGAGGATTTGTTGCTCATGGATGTGATGAAGTCCCTGAGCTAGGTTATATACTCCCTGCCAGAGGCGGGCGCGCACCAGTTTATTAGAAAGGTCACGCAGCCAACCATGTTTACTCCGTTCCTTTAGCAGGGCATCGAGGGGCTCTAGGTCCTGAGCCGGGAACACCATAATGAAGCGGTTGGTTTCGGTATCGACGCGCGCGTCCCGCAGGGTCAGCAGGCGATCTTCCGCTTCCGGGGCGCTGCTCAGACGAAGAAGGTTACGCAGCTCAATATCCCAGATAGCGCGGCGAACATCGTTTGGCTGCTGTCGATCCGTGTTCGTATCGACACGGTATGGCCATGCCTTTATGAACACGTTGGCCCCGTAAACGTCCACCGCCCGCCACAATTCGTGTTCCTCGGTACGGCGGATCAACTGCTCAAGTGTGTAGCGGTGGTTGAGGACGGAATCGCCCTCGGTCAGTGGTTTTATCATCTCCTCATTCTCCTTTCAGTGCTCGTAATCTACTAGGAACCGGTGCTATGAGGAATGTGCTTGCCGTGCCATTCGATGAGTGTAAGATAATCTCCTTCCTTGAGGGGACATCCACATAAGGCATGTTCCGGAATGCATAAAAAATACCTGGATTATTGCAACGGAATGTTCTTTCAGGTCGTCTTATCATATAGGATGATAATTCAGAACTGGCTGCTGACGGGTAGTCAGGTTCATCCTGAACCACCAATCCATAAATGAGGAGAGGCCTAGTCGCTAACGGCAAGAGTCCATCTTTCAAGAAGTCGGTACACATCACGACGCCAACTGCCGGGTATCGGCACAAAGCGCAGCAACGGAAGCAAGTCTCCGCTCCCAGGGTGGAACGGAGACGTCCACGAAGAATGGGCGCTTCCCCGTTGCGCAGGCAAAGGGCGAAGCAATGTCGGCTTCAAGATTGGAGGTAACATGTCGCGAAGCCAAGGGCACCTTTGTTCAAACGAAGGTCTTCTCGAACGTATCCGCCGCGGCGACAGCCGTGCATTCGAAACACTATGGGCAGCCCATACGCGGGACTTCGAGCGGCATGCCCAGAAGGTCACGGGAAACTCTGAGGACGCAAAGGACGTTCTCCAGAAGGCTGCAATTCGGGCCTTCCTGAATGCGGGCCGCTGCCAGGGTTCATTCGTCCCCTGGGTCCGCAGCATCATCTTGAACCTTGCTATAGACGACACACGGAGCGCCAAGCGTCGCCCGTACCAGTCTATCGAGGATCTTCGTAACCAGAACGGTTATCTGCCGGAAATCAAGGATGCCACCGCTGAAGACCTGGCAGAAGTCGTTCCAGATAACCTGATACTTGAGGAACGAGTCTCCGCACTCCGGGCGGTGTTAGTCAGACTGCGCGCAAAGAACGCCGCGCAAGCGATGGTCATTGACCTACGCTATGGCGAAGACCTTGATTATTCTCGGATTGCGGAGATTGTCGGCGCGACAGTGGTCAATTGTCGGAGCCTCGAATTTCGCGGCCGAAAATGGCTGCGAGAGGAACTTCTCCGGCATCGGCCGGAAGAATGGTGGACATCCTCACTCAGCAACTGAGCTACCCCTGAGGGGCTGGGACTACGTTCCCGGCCCTGTTCTTTTTCAATAGGCTAAACCAGATGAGGTAATTTCAAAAGTCCTGGGTACGTCCACATGATGCCTATATTTTAGGCTAACGACACAGCATATTGTGCTAAGCGAGTGCAAAAACCGATTTTTGAAATTACCTTATAGGAGATCGTTTTATCGACCACCACATGTCTCCTGAGTTGGTGAAGAACCCTCCGCTCATCGCGTCATGTTGACTTTCCTGTCTTCGACGGCCCGTCGCACAGGGTGACTGACCAATCGGAGAAGTCCGCTGGGTAGTCCTAACCTTCCAGGCGGATTCTGCCGGCAAACCCGCCTTCGATACTGTGCCAGTAGGCGATATCGGATTCGGACAGTTCCCAGCAGAGAAAAACTTCCTCGTTGGCGGGTGGCAGAAAACAGGGAAAGTCACAGAGACCGCGCCGCAGATCCTTGACCTGGATTCCCTTGGCGTGTATCTCGCCGACCAGTTTCTGAATCTCGGCCAGCAGTGTCCCCTCGTCGCCCCCGGTCACCCGGGGGCCATGTCCATTGGCGCTGAAAAACGTCACCTCCTCGTTGCGTTCGCCACGCTTCTTCTGGATCTCGTCCAGCAACGTGTGGATACGTGCGAACGCACGGCGCAATTCAGGCAGCAGCGCGCGCGCCTCATCGACAGTAAAATGACGTGCGAAGTGTGACATGGAGATTGTATTCTCCCTGCCGCTTTCGATTTCCTACCGGCTCAACCCTTTCGGGCAAGAGCGTCCAGAACCGCTTTTTCGATCGCGCTGGTCGTATGTCCGTCGTCGAACATTTTGACCAGTTTACCCTGACGGTCGAAGATATAGGTACGCGGCAGGTTGACTGCCTTATCCGCCGGCAAATTCGGTTCCATACCGACGACGAAATCTTCCAGCGTTCCCTGCTGCAGATAATTCCCCGTTGTCAGGCCGTTTTTGGCAAGTGTCGCCTGAGCGGCGGGCAGAGCCCGCTGCGTGTCGAAGGAAACGTTTACCAGTTCAACCCCCTTGCTCTTGTAACGCTGGTTCAGCTTCGTAAGATAGGGCAGTTTTTCCAGGCAGGGAGCGCACCATGTCGCCCAGTAGTTAACCACCAGAACCTTGCCCCGGCGCGCGCCGAGGGCACGTTTGAAGGTGGGGAAATCAACCGGCTGGAGTTTGGGCAGGGGAGCGATCTTCGCCGCTTTTTTTGGGGTTTGCGCCGAAGCAGGGCCGGCGAGGAGACAGAGAGCGGCGACGGGCGCCAGGAGACGGGCGCCACCGGCCTTACGGAAGAACATCATCTTGCTTTCTTTCCAAAACGCAACAGGACTCCGCCGGGAATACCAGGGCGGAGTCCTGTATCCGCGATTAATTGACGCGTTTGATCGTGCAGCCAAAGGCGCGGGTCGCCTCGATCGGGGCAGGCTTGCCCTCGACCAGCGCGCTGAGAACAGTCGCCAGATTCCGCTTGGATTCATCATCCTGCGGTTCGATGTTCCCGTGGTAGACCAGGATGCCCTTGTCGTTGGTAACATAGGCCTCGGGAGTAACGCGGGCGTCGAAACGATCCGCGATGACATTGTTGTCATCCTTCAGGATCGTGAAGTTCAGGTTATTGGTCTTGGCATGAGTGGCAACATTTTCGGCCGATTCCGCTTTATTGGAGTTGATCCCGATAAAGGCGACTCCCTTAGGTCCAAACTCAGTCGCCAGTGCGGCCATCTTGGCGTTGTAGGCATTCGAGACCGGGCACTGTGTCGAGATGAACAGGATCACCGCTGCCTTCTTATCGTTGGAAAGCGTGGTGAAGGCGACTTTCTTGCCGGTGGCGGCATCGGGAAGCGCGAAGTCAGGCACCAGCGCTTTCAGCGAAACCTTCGCCGGCGCACTCGATTCCGCGCCACCGGTACTGGAAGCGCCTGTGTTGTCGGAAAGCTTGGTCAGCGTGAGCAGAGAATCATCGGCCGCGCGGGTCACGTTCGGCTTGGTATCGACGCTGGCGACGGTGCCGTCAGGCGCGATATAGAAGGTGACACGCTTCGCAACCTTGGCGCCCTCCGGAAGCACTCCGTAAGCGGCAGCAGTCTTCCCGCCGACATCCGAAAGCAGCGTATGCTTGAGCCCCTCTTTGGAGCAGAACTCCCGCTTGCTTGCCGTATCCTGGGTTGAGACGGTATAGACGACGGCATTCAGCGGGGTAAATTTATCGGCGTTATCGGAGTAGGACTTGTTCTGCAGGGTACACCCTTTGGTCATATCCGCCGGGTAGAAGGCCAGCACAACCCACTTGCCTCTGGTGTCACTGAGGGAACGGTTTTTATCGTTCTGATCCGGCAGGGTAAAGCCGGGCGCCGGCTTTCCCACGAGCGCCGTGGCGTCTGCTACCGCGGCAGCACTGGCGGCAGGCGGGTTCTGGGCATCCGCCGGACGCAGGGCAATCATCGCGGTCAGGGCGACGAGGGCAATCGGTAAGCTAACCGCCAGAGGTTTCAGCTTCATTGGGTTGGTTCCTTTCGGCAAGAACATCAAGAAATGAGTTACAACGCGAGCGCCGACGGCACAGGCTTTCACCCGTCGGTCCTTATCTTCCCCATATATACCACCGTCACGGGCGATAGGGTTCCTTCGGGGATGCTTCAGGGATATTTTCGCGAGATCTGGCGTAACGCTTCCCGGAACGCTTCTTTTTGCGCGTCTTCATTGGGAAGCACCGAATTGCGACGCCGGACCGCCTCGTTCGTCTCTGCGATGGTTCCCTGAAAGAAGCGAAGATACTTCGGCAGGTCGCGGGCATACCGTGGCAGATAGTAGACGCAAATACGGTCACCCTCAAAGACTACCGGCGGCTTCCCCGGATAGGCGGCGGCATTATAAACCGCATCGAACTCCGCAGCCCATTCCACCCCGGGGTCTCGATCGAGGCGAATAAAGAATCCATAGGTGCCGGGGTAGGTGTCGTTTATCTCGATTCGTTCGGTATCGATCGCGTCTATCTCCGCTGTTTCAATCCTCTCGGGCATGCACCGCTCCTCAATTTCACGCAAAGCGAATAGGCAATTCAAAAAGCAAGGACGCCATCACCGGTAATTGGTTCCCGCGGAACCCCGGAAACGGGTACCATAGGGGAAGAAAGCGACTCCCCAGGAGATTATTTGATGCCACGTGAAGAAAACCTGCTTATCCTGAAGATGCTTCAGGAAGGCACGATAACCGCCGAGCAGGCCGCGGAACTACTCCAGGCTCTCGATGGAGCCCCGGCCCGCCCGGCTCCTTCCCCACCACCGACGCCAGCGACGCCCGCGGCTCCGGTTCCACCCGCCACGCAGGAAGCTCCTACCAAGGGAGCGGTCCTTCCGCCGGTAGAATCGCTGGATAGCGCTGACGAGGACGACGGAGTGAATCTGGGAGATTCCGGTGACCTTTTCGCGCGGGCGCGCGCCAAAATCGCCGCCGCCCGCGAGGCGGTCACCGGCACTCCGGAAGCGCCCGAGTCGGAAAAGGCCGCCGGAGAACAACCGTCTCCCCCCACCGATAAGACGTCCACCGTGCGTACCTGGGACTCTCTGACCGATGCCCTGAAAGATATTCCGGGCGCCAAGTCGCTGGCAGACGCCCTCCGCGGCGTCGACAGCAGTCCGGCAGTTACGAACGCCCGCCGCACGGCAAAAAAGGTCGTGCGCTCGGTGCGGTCGCAGTTGGAGGAACTGAACCTTCCGATCAGCAGCGAGACCCGCGGCGACCCCGTGCTGACGGTCTCGCGCGAGGCCACTACCGCGGTTCCCGAAGGCGGCACGCTGCGTATCCGCAACCCGCTGGGCGGAATCGAGGCGCTCGGGGCGGATGTTCCCGAGGCCCGGGTCGCCGGCACGCTGCGGGTCTGGGCAGGAACCACGGCGACCGCGGAATCGCTGGCGGAACAGGTAACGCTGACTGTCGAGCAGGGCGCCGATGGACCGGTGATCGCCGCCGCCGCGGCGCCGGAATTGCGCAGTGTGATCTTCGACCTGAAGGTGTTCGTGCCCCGGGGTATCACGGTGTCGCTGCTCAGTCCTGCCGGCAAACTCATCGTTCGGGATCTGCGCGGCGGTGTGGCGCTGGCGAGTAAATCCGGTGACATGGATATTCGCGAGGTCGCCGGCGATGTCGCGGCGGAAACCGCCTCCGGCGACATCCTGATGGAGAATGTCATCGGGAATGTCACCGCGACGACCGCATCGGGGGCCGTTACGCTGCAGCACGGTTCCGGCGAAAATTTGCGAGCGGCGACGCAGAGCGGGAACCTGACAATTAAAGAGCTAACCACGACAACCGTCGATGTGGAGAGTGTTTCGGGTAACGTATCGGTCAACGCGACGTCAGGGCGACAGATTCGCGTCCATACGGTCTCGGGCGACATCGAAGTAAGCGATGTTGCGGCAGACCAGGAAGCGCGTATCGACACCATCAGCGGCGCGCTCGACGTTTCACTGCGTTCTCCGCTTAACGCCGGCAATGTCACACTGGGAACCATCTCCGGCGATGCCGAACTCCATCTGCCCGCTGCCGCCCAGGGAACGCTGTCGCTTTCCACCCGAAGCGGCGATATCCAGGGTCATTGGCGTAGCGGGGAAAAGGAGCGTCTCCTGCAAACATCCGGCATGGAAAGCTTCGCAGAAACGATCGGTTCCGGTGAAGGCGCTCGCATCAGCATCTCGACGACATCCGGAGACATAAAGGTGACCCAGGAAGGTCTTCCCGCCTGAAAAAAAGCCGTCCGGTTCGATGCGAACCGGGCGGCTTTTTTAATCCCTCGAACGAAAGGCTCAGGCCTTCGGCTTGCGCCGGCGGGCGACGCCGAACGTGCCCATCATGCCCATTCCAACCAGAGCCAGGGTGCTCGGCTCGGGAATCGCCGTCTGATTTGCGCCAACAACGGTGCCGGTGACCGAGGCGGTGAGGCCGGGGTTGACCGAAAGGTTGTTGACAAACAGCGTGAAGGAACCCGTGCCCGAAGCGCCGGAGAAGTTGAACACCTGGGGCGCATCGTCAAAATCGATGAAGACGCCACCCGTGTTGTTGTTACCGACCTGTCCAAGCAGTTTAGCCGCATAGGTGCTGCCCTGCCCGCCACTGATAACGGTGGGTGCGGTGAAGAGCAGATCCAGCGTGAAGGTGTTGCCGGCATAGTCGAAGGGGCTATTGCCCAGAGTGAAGGTGCCGAAGTTGTTGACGTTGCCGCTGGGACCGCCGCCGAAGCCGATGAAGCCGCCCGACGAGGTAGCGTCAAAGTTCGAACCGCTGTAGCTCAAGCCGCCGAGTGTGGTGCCGCCGCCGCCGAAGGCGCCGCTGGCGCTGCCGGCGACATTAACCTCAGCCGCACGGGCGCTCTGAGTTAGTGCCACCGATGCCAGCAGTGCCATTGCTGCTACGGCGGTCCGAGTGACTGTGTTACTGGTGATCCGCATGAATGCCTCCCTAATTAAGAGAACTTTCTCCAGTGCGCCTGTCCGCCGGTCCCTCTCCAGGTATTGATTCATCTTTGAAGCCTGAAGAGCGACCATAATCTGCTGAAATGGGACTGCGGAATAGCCTGTGCTGATTCGAAAGCGACGATATTGTCCCCAATTATACCGGGAATGAAACAACTGTCCGTTATTTTCTTTGAAGATCCAGTTGCTGCCCGAGCGCCATCCAGCGTGCGGCCCGCTCCGCCGCATCGGTGAGCCAGTCCCGCGTGTGCGCCATCGCCTCTTCCAACGAGCAGGGACCGGGCGGGAGCGCCAGCGTCGCGCTGACCCCGGCGGCTTCCAGCGCATTCGCGCCGCTGTCGTCGGCGACCGCGCCGGCCAGGACCGCGGTCGGAACACCGGCGGCGCGAGCGCGGCGCGCAACACCGGCGACGGCCTTTCCGCCGAGGGTCTGCCCGTCTAATTTCCCTTCACCGGTCAACACCAGATCGGCGGTCCGCAGGCGCCCCTCGAAATGGAGCGCATCGAGCACGATCTCGATTCCGGGCCGCAATGTCGCCGCCGGGAACAGCCACAGCAACCCGGCCGCCGTCCCGCCCGCCGCTCCCGCGCCGGCAATATTCGCTACCGGCCGCTCCAGAACCGCTGCAAATCGCTCCAGCGCCGCATCGAGCACAACGACATCCTCGGGAGAGGCTCCCTTCTGCGGACCAAAGACCGCGGACGCTCCCCGCGGCCCGGTGAGCGGATTATCGACATCGCAGGCGATTATGATCTCGTGCGCCGCCGGATCGAGGCTCAGACCGGAGGTGTCCACACTCGCCAGATCCGCCAGCGCCGCGCCTCCTTCCGGAAGATCGTGCCCGCCCGCATCCAGAAAACGCACCCCGAGCGCCCGGAGCAGACCGGCCCCACCATCATTGGTGGCCGAACCGCCTAACCCGATCAGGATGCGGCGAACCGTCGGATGCTGCGCGGCCCGCAGCAAGAGTTCCCCGACGCCACGCGTAGTCGTCACCTTCGGATCGCGCCGCTCCCGGGGCACCAGAGGGAGTCCCGCCGCTTCCGCCAGTTCGATGACCGCCGTAGTGCCGTCGCCGAGCAGTGCCCAGCGCGCCGCCCGCGGCTCCCCGAGCGGCCCGCTTACGGTTTCCGTTATCAAAGTCCCGCCGGTCGCCGCCGCAAGCGCCGCCGCGGTCCCCTCGCCGCCGTCCGCGACGGGAAGCTCCACCGTCTCCACGTCCGGCCAGACACGGCGCAGCCCGGCCGCCATCGCCGCCGCCGCCTCGGGCGCCGAGAGCGCCCCCTTGAAAGAATCCGGCGCAATCAATATCCGCATCGCTTCCCGCCTTCTCCGGCACGTTCACGGCAGCGTACCGGGTTTCCTGCTTCAGAATACCGGCGGGTAAATCCGCGGTCTAGGAAATCGCAAAGTCCGCCTTCGCGGACTCAATTACCAGCCCACGAATGCGGGCTTCGCGTTCTTTCAGCCCGCGGATTTACCCGCTGGGACGAATCGGAATTACAGTGGATGTAGGACTCTATCCGCCCGGCGGCGAACGTCTACGACCAGAGGAGAAATCATCTTTGAGCAGCAGTGAAGGTATATCCCGGGTACCCGTTCGCGGCACCACGAAGGTCGTCGGCGTTTTCGGTTATCCGGTGAAGCATTCGGCAAGCCCGCCGATGCACAACGCGGCATTTACGCACCTCGGGATGGACTGGGTCTATGTTCCCTTTGAAGTCGCGCCGGAAAATATCGGGGCGGCGATCGCCGGTGTGCGCGCTTTCGGCATGGCGGGGGTAAACGTCACCGTGCCGCTGAAAGAGATTATCGCCGCGCATCTTGATGGGATCACCGAACGCGCCCGCATCATCGGCTCGGTCAATACGGTCTTCTGGGAAGACGGTCAATTGAAAGGCGATTCGACCGACGGCCCCGGTTTTCGGGCAGCGCTTCGGGAAGCAGGCGTTGACCCGACCGGGCGAAAGGTGGTCGTTCTCGGCGCGGGCGGCTCGGCCCGCGCCGTCGTCTATGCGCTGGCGGAAGCCGGAGCGCAGGTAATCGTCGCCAACCGCAATCAGGAACGCGCGCGGGCGCTGGTGGAGGAGTTCGGCTTCCTCGGCCGGATCGAGGCGGTACCGCTTGCGGAGGAATCATTGCGAGACGCTCTCCGGGACGCGGCGGTTCTGGTCAACACCACCAGCGTCGGTATGCACCCCCGCGAGGACGAAATACCGCCCGTGCCCGCCGATGCCCTCCTTCCTTCCCTCTTTGTCACCGACCTGATCTACAACCCCGCCGAAACCCGCCTGCTGTCGCTGGCCCGGTCACGCGGCTGCCGGACGCAGAACGGCGTCGAGATGCTGGTCCAGCAGGGCGCCGTCTCCTTTGCCCGCTGGACCGGCGTCGAACATCCTCCCGCCGATGTCATGCGAACCGCCGTGCTCGCCGCCATCGCGGCAAGACAGTGAGCGCAAGGTTGCTCAGTTTCCGCCGATCTGACGGACGATTGTCGGGCCAGTGATCTTCTGATCGTCCGGCGCTGCCGTAATCGGTAGCCGTTCAACGACGCTTCCGCTTCCGTTGGCTGAACGAGACCACGGAAATACTCCGGCTCTCGCCGATGGTACTCCCGCACTTCTTCACAGACACGGCATCGTATCAGTTCTTCCACCGTAATACGGGCGCTCAGAAAGTCCAGCGAAAGGGAATTCCGCCGTTCGCCAAACGCGGTCTCATCATAAACGGTTAAAGTAGCTGCCACGGGTCGCACTGCCTCCAAATAGTCTTGGTCTGGTCTATTATCCGGTCTACTGCGCCCTCGTAAGACGACGCGGAAAATACGCTGCCGTCAGCGACGGATTCGTGTGAATTATCCCACAGAGATGAACATCTTTCTGGTTGTCTCGTGCTACTATAAAGCTACTCCCAGGCGAACTGCCTGTGCCGTATGGAGGACGGTTTTGATCGCGCGAACCAGACATCAGGTCAACGCAGCGATCACTTCGGCTTTGGGATAAACCCGTTCGTGCTCGGAAATCTACTTCCGGCGTCAGGAAAATCTTCTCTCGCCGACTGCTGAGTCGATAGAACCAGGAGGAAGAAGATGGCACATCCGTTTTTGCAGGCTAAACACTTCACCCCGACCGATGGTCGAGCGATCGACCTGATTGTCATTCACACCATGGAAGCGCCGGAGAAGGGAAATACGGCGGAAAATGTCGCCGAGTTTTTCCGTCACCCCGAGAAGCCGGTCTCGGCTCACTACTGCATCGATAACAACTCGGTCGTCCAGTGCGTGCGCGATAAAGATGTCGCTTTTGCCGCCCCCGGCGCCAACCGCAACGGGCTGCAATTCGAGCACGCCGGTTTTTCCCGCCAGAACACAACCGATTGGCACGATGCGTTTTCCGTGGCGATGCTGGCTCTCAGCGCGGCGCTTGCCGCTGAAAAAGCGGCGCAGTTCAACATTCCGATCCAATGGCTGTCTCCGGAGGACCTCCTGCAGCGCAAGCGTGGTTTCACCTCGCATAACAACGTGACAATAGCCTTCAAGAAAAGCACCCATACCGACCCCGGCCCTTCCTTCCCGCATGAGGAATATCTGGACACGATACGGGCGCATATGGGGCAACCTACCGGTGGAAGCAATGTAGCGCCGACGGGGCCAATCGTCGTAGGGCATCCTCTGCTCAAAAAAGGCGTTAAGGGAGAAGAGGCAGCGATACGCCATCTTCAACGGCTGCTCGGCGGTCTGAAGGTTGACGGCGACTTCGGCCGGATTACCGAGGCACGGGTCAAGGATATTCAGGTGCGCGCCCGGCTATTTGAGCCGTCTAAAGCTACCGGTGAGTGCGATGCACATACCTGGGCGCAAATCCATCCGGTGCTGCGTCGTGGCGACAGTGGAATTGCGGTTCAGGAGCTTCAGGCCGCATTGACGGGGCTGACCGCAGATGGCGACTTCGGCCGCAAGACCGAATCGATAGTGAAGGAGTTCCAGCAGAAGCATAAACTGCATGCCAGCGGGATCGTTCTGCCGGAGATGTGGCAAATACTGCTGGAGTAGCAGCAGCACGCTATGCAAAGGGAACTTCACCATCGAAGGGCCGGCAATGTGCCGGCCCTTTTGTGATGGGGTATATCTATCATGGTGAGGTATCGGCGGAAAAGATGCGTGTTGAATTAGAGTACGGAAAAGAAGGGCTGGCGGCGGAATTGCCGGAGGCGAACGTGGTCGGGGTGCTGCGCCTGACGCCGGCGCCGGTTCTTCCCGATCCGGTGCTGGCGGTTCAGGCGGCGCTGGCGGAACCGATCGGGACGCGCCCGCTGGTGGAGATCGCACGCGGGCGGCGCGATGCCTGTATCGTGGTCTGCGATATCACCCGGCCGGTGCCGAACGCAACGCTGCTGCCGCCGATTCTGGCGGCGCTGGCCGAGGGCGGTCTGCCCCGCGAGCGGGTGACGATTCTGATCGCGACGGGGACGCACCGGCCGAACGAGGGCGTGGAACTCGATGCCATTCTCGGTCCCGAGGTCGCGGCTTCCTGCCGCGTTGTCAATCATGTTTGTACCGACCGTGAGGCGCAGCGATTTCTGGGTGTCACTGAAGCAGGGACGCCCGTTGGGCTTGATAAGACTTATCTCGACGCCGACCTGAAGATCACGGTCGGACTGATCGAGCCGCATTTTATGGCCGGGTACTCCGGGGGACGCAAGTTGATTATGCCGGGAATAGCGGCGCTGGAGACCGTGCAGTACTGGCATAGCCCGCGATTCCTGGAACATCCCAAAGCGACCAACGACAGCGTTGATGGCAACCCGGTGCATGAGGAATCTCTGCGTATCGCGAAGATAGCGCCGCCGGATATGATGGTGGATGTCACTCTGGATGAGGCGAAGAACATCACCGGGGTATTCGCCGGGGAGTTAGAGCAGGCATGGCGTCGTGGCGTAGACTTCGCCCGGGCGTCTGTTCGGGTCCCGCTGCCGGAGCCGGTCGATATCGTTGTCACCACCAGCGCCGGCTATCCGCTCGATGCCAGTTTCTATCAGGCGATCAAAGGCATGGTGGGGGCGCTGCCGATTCTGAAACCGGGCGGCAGTATCGTCCTCGCCGCCGCCTGTCCCGAAGGCATCGGCGGCGAGGCCTTTACCCGAACCCTGCTGGACGCCAGAGACCTCGGCGTCTTTATGGAGGCGATGCAGGCGCCCGATTGGGAGTTTATTCCCGATCAGTGGCAGGTGGAGGAGTTGGCGCGGGTGGTGCTCCGGCACCGGGTCTACTGTATCACCGGCGGCGTTGCGCCGGAGATTCTATCGCAGTTGTTCGTCACGCCCGCGGCGACCGTCGAAGCGGCGATCGCCGCGGCCCTTGCCCGACACGGCGAGGGAGCGACAATCGCCGTGATTCCCAAGGGTCCGTATGTCATTCCCTACGTCGGCTAGCGCGGGCTAATCAGCATACTCTTCCAGCAGTTCCTTCGCCTCGGCCATCGCCGTATCGAAGGCCTCCAGAACGCGCGCAATCTGGGCATCGCTGATAATCAGCGGCGGCTCGAACCGGATCACGGTCGCATTGTTCAGCGTATACGCCGCGATAACGCCCTGATGGACCAGCCCGCCGATGACCAGTTTTCCCACATCGGCGTCCGCGAATTCGACTCCGATCATCAGGCCCTTACCACGAGCCTCGACCAGCATTTCCGGGTAACGAGACTGTATCTGCTGCAGGCCGCGCAGCAGGGTCTCGCCCTTCAACGCCGCCTGCGCCGGCAGGTCTTCGTCGATGGTCACCCGCAGCGCGGCGAGCCCGGCCGCGCAGGCAGTCTCGTTTCCACCGAAGGTTGAGGAATGGATCAAGGGATTCTCATGGAAGACCCGCTCCCAGACCGCCGGCGTCGATAAGAAAGCGCCGGCCGGGACGACACCGCCACCCAGCGCCTTGGCCAGGGTCAGGATGTCGGGAGCGACCTTCCAGTGTTCGCAGGCGAACATGCGGCCGGTGCGGCCCAGTCCGGTCTGTACCTCGTCGAGAATCAACAGCGCTCCGTGCCGGTTGCAGATTGCCCGCGCCGCCGCGAGATAATCGTCCGGCGGCAGGCGAATACCGTTCTCGCCCTGAATCGGCTCCAGAATCACCGCCGCGGTGGCGTCGCTGACCGCGCCGTCAAGCGCGCCGGCGTCGCCGAAAGGCACATGGGTAAAACCGGGGAGCAACGGCTGGAACGGCGTCCGATACACTTCGCGACCGGAGGCGGTGAGCGCGCCGAGCGTCTTACCGTGGTAGCTGCCGATCGTCGAGACGAATTCCTGGCGGCCGGTTGCCATTCGCGCGATCTTGAGCGCGCCTTCGACCGCCTCGGCGCCGGAGTTGACCATGAAGGTATACTGAATATCGCCAGGCGCGACCTGCGCCAGCAGTTCCGCCAGATCGGCCATCGGCTTATTCAGGAATGTCTTCGACGACAGCGGCAGACGCCGTAGTTGGTCGACCACCGCTTCAACCACCTTCGGATGCGCGTGTCCCAGCGAGAACACCCCATACCCCCCGAGACAGTCGATATATTCATTGCCATCGAGATCGCGGATAACGGCGCCGCAGCCTTCCCATTCGATCTTGTCGAAACCGGCCAGTTTGAGCAGGCCCACCAGCGTCGGATTGACGTATTTCTGGTACTTCTCGATGGTTTCTTCCGTTATGCGCTGCGACTCAGACGCATCCATTTGGTCCGCTCCTTAGGGCGCTGCCGCGCCTCCTGCAGTCTACCATGAAACAGACGCCGCAGTTACATTACGGCGCCGGTACCCGCCGCGCGGTTTCCTCAACATCGCGGCCCATCTGAACGATCAGCGTTTCCAGGTTCGGGAACTTCTCTTCGCCCCGGAGAAAAGCAAGGAACTCGATGGCGATGACTTCACCGTAGATATCCTCGCTGAAGTCATCCATCACGAAAGCCTCGACGGTTCGCGCGCCGTTGTCCACGACGGTCGGGTTTGTGCCGACGCTGATCGCGGCGCGATGCCAGTGGCCGCGTACCCGGACACGCCCGGCATAGACGCCGAGCGCCGGCGCGAGTATCTCGGCCGACCAGGCAAGGTTTGCTGTCGGGTAGCCAATCGTGCGGCCCAGACGCCGTCCCGACTCAACTACGCCTTCCAGCCGGTGCGGGCGGCCCAGTAACTGCGCCGCCTGTTCGACCGCGCCGGCCGCGATCATCCCGCGAATCACACTGGAGCGCGCCGGAACACCGTCGATCAGAACCGGGGGCACAATATGAACGGCGAAGCCATGACGCTCACCGGCGGCGCGCAGAGTCGATATATCTCCCGTCCGGCGGCAGCCATAGCGAAAATCGTCCCCCACCACGACGACTCTGGTTCGTAGCTGTTCGACTAGCACGCCTTCCACGAATTCTTCCGGGGTACGGGCGGCGAAAGCGGTATCGAAGCGGGCAACGACGACGGCGCCCGCGCCATGATCCCGCAGCAGTTCCGCCCGGCGCTCCACGGTCGCCAGCATCGGGGGCACGCGCGACGGTGAAAACACCGAGGCCGGGTGTGGATGAAAGGTCAGCGCGGCCGGCGTGGCTCCCGCGCCCTCCGCCGCTTCGGTGGCCGTGCGCAGCAGGGTCTGATGCCCACGATGGACGCCGTCGAAGACACCCACAACGACCGCCAGGGGCGGCAGTCCGGCGGGCAGATTTTCGAGATCATGGTACGGCTTCATCCGTCATCCTTCTCCCGATTAAATACCCGAAAAGGCTGAAGAGTTCCCTCCTCAGAGCGGGCAAGAGCGCGCAGAACGCCCTGAAAGGTGAGCATGACGAGGGGGGAATCTACCGGAGCCGGTATTGCCTGTCCCCGGCCGAGGCGTTCATCCTCTTCAGCCGTGACTTCATGAGCGGGTAGGTCCAGCGCCGCCTCCATCGGCAGCAGATGCGACGGCCATGCCCCGGCGGGCGCGTCAAGCGCAAGCGCCTCGGCGCGCCGGAACCGCCCCACGGCCTCGCGCGCCAGCGCCTTCATATGCCCGCCAACCCCGAGCGCCTCGCCGATATCGGCGCAGAGCGTGCGGATATAGGTGCCGCCACCGCAAACGACGCGCAGAGTCGCCTCGGGATGCGGTCCGGGAGTAAAGTCGGAAAGGACGAGGGAATGGATAGTGACACGGCGCGGCTCTCGCTCGACGGTGATGCCTTCGCGGGCAAGCTCGTACAGCCGCCGTCCCTGGTGATGGACGGCGGAGACCATCGGCGGCACCTTTCCAGCACATTGGGATCCTAAGCTTAGAATTCCACGTGGACAAGTTGTCGCG
>JADMIO010803633.1_pt1 | contig 69549 bp, 64 predicted proteins | sample 8958161 | NCBI WGS metagenome assembly JADMIO01 (sample SAMN16585339, study PRJNA669376) | soil metagenome | isolation source: Crop rotation soil | place: USA: Cullars Rotation, Alabama | collected 2011 | reverse complement strand
GCCGCGACTTCAAGTCACGTGAATTCCAAGCTTCGGATCCCACTGTGCTGGAAAGCCCCTTCGGCCACGGCAACCGCCGGCCCCTTTTATGCTGCCGGGGAGTAACGGTTGCCGCGCCCGCCCGACGCGTCGGGAAGAGCGCCGACCACCTGCAACTGCTCGTCCGCCAGGGAGACGTAACCCTCAAATGCATCGCATTCGGTGCGGCGGCGCGGGATTCGGAACTGCCGATGGGCGCGACCGTCGACATCGCGGTCGAGCCGTGCATTAACGAATTCAACGGACGCCGAAACGTTGAACTGCAGGTGAAAGACTTCGCCGCACAGGCAAAATGATCCGTACACACCGCAGCGCACACGTAGCTCGATAATTTATCCACAAATTGCCCGATCGCGGAGTAATAGCCGCGGTCGGAAGACCGCGGTCTCCCGACCGCGGCTACGACGCATTGCGTGCACGTTCACCTACACCCCGATTCCCCGCGCTGCTATACTCAGCGGTTCGCATTTTCAGACGGCAGTAAAGGAGCGCGTCCGATGCCCGGCATGACCATGACCGAGAAGATCCTCGCCAAGCACGCGGGGAAAACGTCCGTTGAACCCGGCGAAAACGTGTGGGTCGACGTCGACGTCCTCATGACCCACGACGTCTGCGGGCCGGGAACCATCGGCATTTTCAAGGAAAAGTTCGGGCCGAATGCGAAGGTTTGGGACGGCAACAAGGTGGTCATCATCCCCGACCACTACATCTTCACCGCCGACCAGAAGTGTCACCGTAACGTGCAGATCCTGCGGGACTTCGTGCGGGAGCAGGGGCTCAAATACTACTACGACCCCGAATTCGTCACGATGGATCCGACGAAGCCGAATCCGTACAAGGATCCGACCAAGACGAATTATAAAGGTGTTTGCCACAAGGCTTTACCGGAAGAAGGGCACATCCGGCCGGGTGAAATCCTGCTGGGAACCGACTCTCACACCTGCACCGCCGGCGCATTCGGGCAGTTTGCGACCGGCGTCGGCAACACAGACGCGGCGTTCGTGCTCGGAACTGGCAAGACCTGGCTGAAAGTCCCGCCGACCATGCGGTTTTTGTTCCACGGGCAGATCCCGGCCTACCTCACCGCGAAAGACCTGATTCTGGCTGTCATCGGGGAGATCGGCGTCGACGGCGCGACTTACAAAGCCATGTACTTCGGCGGCGAAGGGGTCGAATCCCTCACCCTCGAAGACCGCATGACCCTCACCAACATGGCCATCGAGGCCGGCGGCAAAAACGGCGTCTGCGACGTCGACGAGAAGACCCTCCAATACGTCCGCGCGCGCTCCAACATCGCCGAGTGGGAAGTCTTCTACGACGACCAGAATGCGAGTTACTCGTACGACGCCGAGTGGGATCTCAGCACCATGGAACCGATGGTCGCCAAACCCCACAGCCCCGACAACAAGGACACGGCGTACAACTGCCGCGAGGTCAAGCTCGACCGCGCGTACATCGGCTCGTGCACCGGCGGCAAGATCACCGACATGATCATGGCCGCGAGCATCCTCAAGGGGCACACGGTGAAGATCCCCACGTTCGTGGTCCCCGGCAGCACCGAAGTGCACGCCGACATGAAAAGCCTGAACGTGAAGGGCCAGCCGAAGGACGCCGGCGAAAAGAGCATCGAAGACATCCTGAACGACGCCGGGTGCCTGGTCGGCCCCAGCGGCTGCAGCGCGTGCCTGGGTGGTCCCGCTGACACGTTCGGACGCTTGAACGGCGCCGAGGTCTGCATCAGCACGACGAACCGCAATTTCCCGGGTCGCATGGGCAGCACGAAGAGCGCGGTCTACCTCGCGAGCCCGCTGACGGTCGCGGCAAGTGCCCTGACCGGCAACGTGACCGACCCGCGCGAGTACGTGAGCGAGCCGATCGAGACGGGGATGGCGGGCGTGCTCTAGCCGGGGCCTGGCCTGTTGATCGTGTTTGCTACAGTCGCAATATAACCGGCTCGGTGGACAGCGCGTAGAATGCGTCGGGGGGCGTTACTGAGTCCAAACCGCGCGCGGGCGGATACCCGACATGCCCTCCGACGATCCGAAGTTTTCCTGCACGGCTTGCGGCAAGCAGTATAAGTGGAAGCCGGAATTTGCAGGACGCAGCGCGAAGTGCGCGTGCGGCGCCAAACTCGTTGTACCCGCACAGCCGCCGATCGCGACGCCGACAACAGCCACGACGCCGCCGGTTGCACAGGCACCGAAGGCAGCGATCGCAGCCGCCGCGCCCCCGCCGTTGCCCGCGAAACCTCCGTCGGCCGCTGCGCCGACGTGTCCGTCGTGCAAGGCGCCGCTTTCGCCCGGCGCGGTCTTGTGCGTGAACTGCGGATATAACGTCAAGACCGGCAAGCGGCTCGCGGCGGTCGTCGTCGAGACCGAGGTCGACGAGGGGCCGGAAGCGGCGTCCGCGCCCGCGCCGGCCAAGTCGTCGCCGTCTCCTCCGCCGCTGCCGAAGTCCGATTGATCTTTCATGCCGACGTCCCCCGCCCAGCCCGCGGATGCCGCATCGCACGCGTCGCAGCAGACGATGCAGTGCATGGAGATCCGCGGCGGGAACGAGCCTGTCGATACCGCCGTCAACATGCCGGGGATCGACGCGTGGGTGTATAGCAAGCCGTTTCGCGGGCGTGCCGATTCGACCGAAGTGGTTCGCGGCGGCGGGGACGTTCACTACGTGTCCAGCTGCGCGACCGGACGCGTCACGCGATTGCTCGTCGCGGACGTGTCGGGGCACGGCGCGGCGGTCTGCGACCTCGCCGGTGACCTCCGCGGGCTCATGCGCCGCTACGTCAACTACATCGACCAGACCGAGTTCGTCCGATCGATGAACCGCCAGTTCCTCAAGGTCGCGGCGAGCGAGTGCTTCGCGACTGCGCTGGTCACGACCTATTTCGCGCCGACCGGCACGCTGTCGATCTGCAACGCCGGCCACCCGCCGCCGCTGCGGTACCGCGCGCGGACGCGAACGTGGGAGTTCCTGGAACTTCAGGACGACCCGCGCGAGGAAGCCGAGTCGCGCGACAAAGCGGGCGACGATCCGCGCGCGTTTTCCAACATCCCGCTCGGGGTGCTCAATGTCACGGAGTACGAGCAGTTCGACGTCACGCTCGACCCCGGCGACCTCGTGCTGTGCTACACCGATTCGCTGCCCGAGGCGCGGACCGACACGACGGCGGACGGTATGCTCGGGCTCGCCGGATTGCTGCGCATCGTGCGCGGCCTCGGCGACCCGGACGCCGGCGCGTTCATCCCGAAGTTGCTGGGCGCAATCGGAGGGTTGACTCCCGGAAATCTCGACGCCGACGACGTGACGCTCCTGCTCTTCCGCCCGACGTCCGGGCGCGTCCACACGCCGTTGCGCGACCGGCTGCTCGCGCCCGTGCGGGTGATGCGCGGCGTGCTCGCATCCCTCCGCCCGGGTGGGGGGCCGGCGCCTGTGCCCGAACTCAGCATCACGAACATCGGCGGCTCGCTCTTCGATTTCCTGAACCGCAGACGCAAACGCGGCGCGCGCCAGACCTGAACGCTTCCCAAGAATATTTAGCGGTGCTGCGTAGCAGCACGCATTGCTCGCACGTGCTGCTACGCGGCACCGCTGAATAAGATGCCTCCGGCGCGCGTCTCGACACGCGCGCTCCCGGGTGCGCACTTTCTTCCGTCGTTGTTAAACTCCCCTCATGTCCATGCCACCCCAACCGTACTACGCGCCACAGGCGTCCATGCCCGTCACCACCACCTTCACCATCGAGGGCTACCGCGTCGCGCGGTACCTCGGCATCGTCCGCGGGATCATCGTCCGCGCCCCGACCATCTCCCAGGGAATCCTCGGCGGGCTGAAGTCGATCATCGGCGGCAACATCGGCGCCTACACCGAAATGTGCGAGCAGGCCCGCCAGCAGGCCTACGACCTGCTCATCGACCACGCCCGCGCCGTCGGCGCCAACGCGATCATCGGGCTGCACTACGACGCGTCCGAGATCGGCGGCAAGGCGTCGAGTGCCACCGAAGTCCTGTGCTACGGGACGGCAGTCGTGCTGGAACCGGAGACGTAAACGCGTGGATCAACCGATCCCAGTCCTGACGCTCGAATACGCCCCGCCGGCGGCGGCGCGGGGCAGCGCCGTCTGGCGGACGATCGTCCAAGTCTGTCACCTGACCGCGCTGCTGGCGTGCGCGGGAACGACGATCTTCATCGCGTTCATCGACACCCAGTGGGGCGTGCTCGGCGGCATCCCGATCTTCATTTCCGGCACGCTCGCGGCCGTCGGCGCTGCCATCCGCCGCGACTGGCTCGGGCTCGCGCTTGGCGTCTGCAACGTCGGAGTTTGCGTCCTTTTCGTGCTGCTCGTTAACCTGCTGAACCTGAGTCCCCGCTCGGCGCACATGCCCTTCTCGATCATGGGCGCGATCTACACGCTGCTCGCCGGGTACCTCACTTGGCGCACCGGCGCGTTTCGGGGCACGGGAACGGCAAACGACGCCGCTCGAATCCTATGAACTACAACCGACGACCCAACCGCCCGGACGGAACCGTCTACCGCGACATGCGGCGTCAGCGCCTGCGCCTGCCGGGACGGAGCCGCACGCGCCGCTCCGCGTTCGGCGGAATGCTGATCTTCATCGTGCTCGGGCTCGCGGTGATGAGCTGGTTTTTCTGGCACTAATTCCAAGAGCAGCCGTCGAAGATCTGGGGAGATACTGCCATGCAGATCGTCACGTCCGACACCGACCTACGCGTCGACGACAGCCCCATGCGGCTCTACGTCGCGGCGCCGAAGCCCGACGGCAAGTACCCCGGCGTCCTGCTTTACAGCGAAATCTTCCAACTCACCGCGCCGATCCGGCGGTCTTGCGAGCGGCTCGCGGGGCACGGGTTCGTCGTCGCGGCGCCGGAGATTTATCACCGGCAAGAGCGGCCGGGCACCGTGCTGCCGTACGACGACATCGGGCGGATCTGGGGCAACGAGGGCGCGAAGCGCACGCCGGTCGCGGCGTTCGACGCCGACGCGCGCGCGACGCTCGATTTCCTCGCGAAACATCCGAAAGTCGCCGCGGGAAAGCTCGCGACGCTGGGCTTCTGCATCGGCGGACACCTCGCGTGGCGCGCGGCGCTCCAGCCCGACGTCAAAGCCGCCGTCTGCTGCTACGCGACCGGCGTCCACAACGGCAAGCTCGGCAAGGACGCCGACGCCGGCACGCTCGCACGCTTCTCCGAGATCAAAGGCGAAATGCTCGTCGTCTTCGGCGACGTCGACCCCCACGTGCCGAAGGAAGGCCGCGAAAAGATCATCGAAACCCTGAAATCCGCCGGCGTAAAGCACAAACTGATGCTCGTCCCCGGCGAGCACGCCTTCATGCGCGACGAAGGCCCGCGCTACGACCCCGCGTGCGCAGACCAGGTTTGGGCGGAAGCCGTCGGCATGTTCAAGCGCGTGCTCGGGTGACGTACAATCCGCCCGAGATGTCCGACGCCACGATTCCCGTCAAATTGAACCTCAAGAAGACCGAGCAGCTCGAGATCGAGTGGCGCGACGGCCGGCGGAGCACGTACCCGATCGCGTATCTGCGCTCGATGTGCCCGTGCGCGACGTGCAAGGGCGCGCGGCTCGGCTACGACGGCCATCCGCCCGCGATCGGCGGGCCCCCACCCATAACGGAAAAGCCGAAGCGCACATCCCTCACGGTCCTTCCAGGGAATTACTCGCAACCCCTCAGCGCCCTGTCGGCGGAACTCGTCGGCAATTACGCCCTCCGTATCGACTGGTCCGACGAACACGGCAGCGGCATCTACTCATTCGACTACCTCCGCGAAATCAGTCCGGAGTAACACGCGCTTGCGTCGGACGCCCCTGCCGGGGACGATTGCAGGCCGAGCGCCGCGACGGATCGCGCGCGCCGCGGGGTGTGGCGGACAAATCTGGGCGAACGCACGATGCGTTATCTGCTCTTCAGCTTTACAACCGATGACCCGTCGAGCTGGATCGCGCTGCTGCTCGGCGGGTTCGTGCTCGTTTACCTTTCCGTCCTCCGGCCGATGATGCGGCGGAAGAAGGACCCGCTGGCGCGCGAACAGCCGTTGAACATGTCGCGCGGCGCGCTCGCGCGGCAGCGCGACATCGAGCGCGACATGCAAGGCCTGCTCGTCGAGTACGAGCGGATGATCCGCAACATGACCGCCGGCGTCGACACGCGCGCGGCGCGGCTCGAAGCGCTGATGCGCGAGGCGGATCAGAAGATCGAAGCGATGCGCGCGGCTCTCGGACATTCGGACTCGGCTACACCCAAGCAACCCGAATCGGCCGACCGTCCGCCGCTGCGGCTCGTCCAGCCGACGCCGGACGAAGCGGCGTCGCAAGATTCCCCCGCCCGCCCGGCGGCGGACGACGAGGACTCCCGCTACACCGAGATTTACTCGCTGCTCGACCAGGGCCTTTCCGCAAAAGAAGTCGCGCGGCGGCTCGGCACGACCGACGGCGAAATCCTGCTCATCCAGAGCATTCGCGCGGGACGCAAGCGCGAAGCGAACTAGCGCGCGCATTTCTCCCTCTCCCCCGCTTGCGGGGAGAGGGCTGGGGAGAGGGGCAAACGTCTCCGTCGGATCACGCGCAATCCTGTCGCAGAATTGAAGACCCCTCTCCCCTGCCCTCTCCCCGCACGCGGGGAGAGGGAGTAAGAGGCGCTCGCGCGCGTTACCATCCCGCACATGGCCGAAGAATTCGAGACCCCGCGCCTGCTCACGCGGCCGGCGGCGCTGGCTTATGAGTCGCCGAACGTGCCGTTAGATCTGCCGTTCAAGGACCAGCGGCACGGGTTGAAAATCATGGGCGTCGTGCTCGGCGTGATCGGGAGCTTCAGCGGGTGCCTCGGGCTTGTCACGCCGCTCTCGCTGATGATGGCGCGGTCCATGGCGCCGAAGACGGCGCAGACGTCGGCGCGGGACGTCACCGCGGCGGTGCTGCTTTACCTGCTCGTCGCCGTCGCGCTGCTGGCGAGCGGGGTCGCGTCGTTCAGACTCCGCCGGTGGGCGCGCCCGGCGGCGCTGATCCTCACCGGCTCGTGGGCGGCCAGCGGATTGATCGGGCTGATCTCCTGGCTGATCCTCCGGCCGGATTTTCAGAAAGCCGTGGCCGCGACCATGCCCCCGCCGACCACAGGCACGACGACCGCGCCGGTCGCGGCCGCGCCCGTCTTCACCAGCGGCATGGCGACCGCCATGTCCGCGGCGTCGATCGGCGGGATGCTGATGTTCGGCGTGCTGTTGCCCGCCGGCATCTTCGCGTTCTACCGGCGCCGGCCGGTGCAGCAGACGCTCGACTATTTCACCCCCGAACCCGTGTGGACCGACCGCGCCCCCACGCCCGTCCTGGCCGCGTGCTTCTGGCTGTGGCTCGCATCGCTGCTCGCGCTCAACTCGTGCCTTTTCGGGATCGTGCCCTTCTTCGGCACGCTCCTGCACGGCCCGGCGGCGGTCGCGATCCTCGTCGCGATCTCCCTCGCGTGCGTCGCGCTCGCGTGGGGCATGCTCCGCCTGCGGCCGGCGGCGTGGCTGACGACGTTGCTGGGGATGCTCGTGCTCGCCGCCAGCAGCATCGTGACGTTCACGCGCGTCGGCCCGCTGGAGTTTTACCGGGCGGCCGGCTACCCCGCCGAGCAGATCGAGATGATGCACCGCATGGGCGTCGACCGCACCTCGCCGATGCTCGTCTCCAACTGCCTGTACGGTGCGGCGGCGGTCGCTTACCTGCTTTGGATCCGCAAGTATTTCTTCGGGAAACCCGAAATGCACGCGCCGACGGCGCGATTGGGGTGACACTCTTGCATTTGGTGGGGCAGGCATTCCTGCCTGCCCGGCTCGATGTACTCATTGAGCCGTACCCAGGACGGTCGGACGCCGGAGTACCGTCGTCCGAGGCGGACAGGAATGTCCGCCCCACCTCGGACGTGATATACTTTTTATCCCGTTCGCGCGCGAGCTGTACGTTGCGAGCGGGAAACGTTGTTGTAAACGACATTTCATCCCCACCCTCGCGAGGAGGTTCGACACATGGCAACCGCAACGGCTTCGGCGCCCAGCGCCAAATCGGTCAAGGTCCGTCAGACCAAGATGCTCATCGACGGCAAGTGGCAGGCTTCGGCCAGCGGCAAGACGTTCGAGACGCTGAACCCCGCGACCGGCGAGGTGATCGCCAACGTCGCCGAGGGCGATAAGGCCGACGTGAACAAGGCCGTGAAGGCCGCCCGCAAGGCGTTCGAGGAAGGGCCGTGGAAAAAGATGAGCGCCCGCGAGCGCGGCCGGCTCATCTACAAGCTCGCCGACCTCGTCGAAAAGAATTTCGACGAACTCGCGGCGCTCGAGACGCTCGACAACGGCAAGCCGCTGAAGGACAGCAAGGCGGCGGACCTGCCGCTGGTGCTGGATTGCTACCGCTACTACGCCGGGTGGGCCGACAAGATTGAAGGCAAGACGATCCCGATCAACGGCCCGTTCCACTGCTACACGCGGCACGAGCCGACCGGCGTGGTCGGGCAGATCATCCCGTGGAATTTCCCGCTGCTCATGCAGGCGTGGAAGCTCGGCCCGGCCCTCGCGACCGGCTGCACGGTGGTGATGAAACCGGCGGAGCAGACGCCGCTGAGCGCGCTGCGCATGGGTGAGCTGATTCAGGAGGCCGGTTTCCCCGACGGCGTGGTGAACCTGATCCCAGGTTACGGCGAAACCGCCGGCGCGGCGGTGGCAGAGCACATGGACATCGACAAGGTCGCGTTCACCGGATCGACCGAAGTCGGCAAGCTGATCATGCAGGCGGCGGCCCGCACGAACCTCAAGCGCGTGACGCTCGAACTCGGCGGCAAGAGCCCCAACATCGTCTTCGCCGACAGCGACCTCGACGCCGCGGCGGAAGGATCGCACTTCGCGCTGTTCTTCAATCAGGGCCAGTGCTGTTGTGCAGGTTCTCGACTCTTTGTCGAGCAGAAAGTTCACGACGAGTTCGTGGACAAGATGCTGAAGAAGGTGAAGAAGACCAAAGTCGGCGACCCGTTCCACCCCGAGACCACGCAGGGCCCGCAGGTGAGCCAGGAACAGTTCGACCGCGTGATGGGCTACATCAAGGCGGGCAAGGACGCCGGCAACAAGGTCCTCACCGGCGGCGGACGCGTCGGCAAGCAGGGCTACTTCATCGAGCCGACCGTGTTCTCGAACGTGAAGGACGAGGACAAGATCGCGTGCGAGGAAATCTTCGGCCCGGTGATGAGCATCATCCCCTTCAAGGACATCGACGACGTCATCCAGCGCGGCAACCGCAGCATGTACGGTCTTGCCGCGGCCGTGTGGACGCGCGACATCGGCAAAGCCCACCGCATGGCGGCCGAGCTGAAGGCAGGCACGGTGTGGGTGAACTGCTACGACGTGTTTGACGCCGCCGCCCCCTTCGGCGGTTTCAAGATGTCCGGCATCGGGCGCGAGCTCGGAGAGTACGCGCTGCGGAATTACACGGAGATCAAAACCGTCACCGTGGCGATGAGCTGACGCGCCATTTCTCCCTCTCCCCGCGTGCGGGGAGAGGGCCGGGGAGAGGGGTTGAGCCGAGCCGACGTCGCCGGTGCTTTGAGAAATACAGAAGACCCCCCTCACCCTCTCCCCCGAGTACGGGGGAGAGGGAACCGGCGGCGCCACCAAAACCGCTAACCCGCGTGCGCTTCTTCCCGTCGGCAATCGCCACGATTCTCGTCGTTTTGACCTGTCCCTTAGCGACGCTTCGCGCGGGCGGGATCGAAATCCCCAGCATCGACGGCGACTGGTGGCGGATCGCGAGCAACCCCGACCTCGGACCGCTCACGTCGCCGAAACAGCAGCCGGTGGACTTTTCGGTCTGGCCGGCGTCGGACGGAACCTGGCAGCTCTGGTCGTGCATCCGCGGGACGAAGGAGCCGGGCAAGACGCGTCTCTTTTATCGGTGGGAAGGCCGGACGATCACGGACCGCGATTGGAAAGTGGTCGGCGTCGCGATGCACGCCGACCCGGAACGCGGCGAAACGGCCGGCGGCCTCCAGGCGCCGTTCGTCTTCCGCCCCGACGGCCGCGGGCCGTATCAAATGCTGTACGGGTGCTGGACGGGAATCTGCTTACAAACCAGCGAAGACGGGAAGACATTCACGAGGCAGCCCCCGCCGAAGGGCGACGGCACGACGGTGAAGCGTTTCGGCGAAGAGCCTGACGCCAACGCCCGCGACCCGTTCGCGCTGAAGATCGGCGATCTCTGGCACGTCTACTACACCGCCCATCCCGGCAAGCGCGGTGCAGTTTATTGCCGTACAACGAGTGATTTCGCGACGTTTTCCGACGCAAAGATCGTCGCCGCCGGCGGGCAGGCCGGGACACACGCTTCTTCCGGCGAGTGCCCGTTCGTCATCGCGCGAAGCGGGTCGTACTACCTTTTCCGCACGGTCCACTACGACGGTAAACCGCTTACGCACGTTTACGCATCGACCGACCCGCTCGACTTCGGCGTGAATGACGATCGATGCCACATCGGGATCCTCCCGGTGGCGGCGCCGGAGATCGTCCGGCACGAAGGTCGGGAATACATCGCATGTCTAACGCCGGAGTTGGACGGCATTCGGGTCGCCAGACTCAAGTGGGAAAAGCGGGGCAACCCGGGCGAACGCAACGAAAAGCGCTGACGCGTGTCTTTGCTCCGGGAGACACATTTGCCGTTGGCAAAGTTCCGTTCGGCAGAATAAAGATGTCGACCCGACGTTGTGTATACCGGCTACGGGCGCGTGTCGCACCCGGCCCCAAGGCACGTCTAATTGGTTTACCCCCTTTTTCGGAGGTCTCGCAATGAATTTGATGAAGAACTCGACCCGCACGGCGCTGTTCGGCTTGGTGGCGGCACTCGGACTGTCGCTGGCCGGCGTGGCTAGCGCGGCGGACACCGGCACGGTCAAGGGCAAGGTCATGGGCAAGGACAGCAAGCCCGTCGCCGGCGCGAACGTCGTGCTGGTGAAGGCCGAAGACGCCAAGGGTGGCGGCAAGAAGAAGGAAGCCCCCGCAGCCGCGGCCGGCGACAAGAAGGGCGAAAAGCCCACCCCCGTCTCCAAGGGCAAGACCGAATCCGACGGCTCCTTCACGCTGAAGGACGTCCCCGCCGGCGAGTACCAGGTCCGCGCCATGGCCAAGGGCCAGGGCAGCGCCCACGAGAAGGTGACCGTCAAGGCCGGCGAGACCGCCGACGTCACCCTCAACCTCAAGGAAGGAAAGGGCGGCGGCAAGAAGAAGGAAGCGAAGTAACGCGCATCCCTTCCCAAGCTACGCAGCTTTAGCAGATTTCACGCGGCCCGCGGCGACCGATCAGTCGCCGCGGGCCGTCGGTTTTGACGCGCACAGATTCTCGCGCGCATCGCGCGCGTGAGTTTGCTAGGATGGGCGCGCAACGACGTTCAGCCGGACGCACCCGCACGCGCGCGACTCAAGGACGAGCGATCTCATGAAACTCGACGTCATCCCCTCCCCACCCGCCACCAACGCCCCCTGGTACGCCGAGGGCTTGCGGTTCACGTGCTCGCAATGCGGCAACTGTTGCGGAGGCGCGCCGGGTTACGTCTGGGTCGAGCGCGAGGACATCGTCCGCATCGCGGCATACCTGAAGATCACCCCCGAGGAGATGGTCGAGCAATACTGCCGAAAGGTCGGGGGCAAGTGGAGCCTCAAGGAAGGCAAAGGCCCCGGCAGCGACTGGGACTGCGTCTTCCTGCGTGAAGAGAAGGTCGTGAAGCGCTCGGCGCTCGGCGCCGAATCGATCCAGATGGGTCGGCGGTACTGCGCCGTCTACTCCGTGCGCCCGCTGCAGTGCCGAACCTGGCCATTCTGGCGCGAAAACCTGACGTCTCGTCGGGTGTGGGACCATTCCGCGAAGCGGTGTCACGGCATGAACCACGGACGGCGCGTCTTCAATCAAGAGCAGATCGAAGCGATCCGCGACGCGGAAGAGTGGCCCGAAAACCCGCCGACGTCCGCGTCGAGAGTTCCCTCTCCCCGCGTGCGGGGAGAGGGCTAGGGAGAGGGGCAAGCCGCGTGGCTTTGCCGGACGTTCCCCAAAAGTTCGAAGACCCCTCTCCCCCGCCCTCTCCCCGCGCGCCGGGGAGAGGGAGTTAAGCATCTCTTTCGTTGACCATTTCGCGCAGCCGAACTTCCCCCAGCGGCGCTTTGCCTTTCACGCTCAAGCTGTCGCGCATCTCTTCCCCGAACCGTCTGTCGAACTTCCAGTTGATCAGCGCGACGAGCGACATCGAGATCACCGCGCCCAGCGTCGCGAGCGCCATGTCCTTGTGCGCATCCCACTCGTCGCCTTGCGTGCCGAGGTAAGCTTGCCCGAGCCCGCCGCCGAAGAAGCTCGCCGCGGCCCATTCGAGCAGCTCGTACAGCATGCTGAAGGACATCGTGACGTCGAGCGGCAGGTAATAGCCCCAGAACCCGCGCACGCCCGCCACGCGTAGGAACAACTCGCGGATGGGGTAGGCGATCAGCAGACCGAAGAGGAAATGCACGATGCGGTCGTAGTGGTTTCGCTTGGCACCCAGTAGTTCGCTGATCGTCTGCCCGATCGGCACTTTTGAATACGAGTAGTGCGATCCGACCACGTGAAAACAGAGGTACACGAAGATCAGCGTGTAGGAGATGTCGCTCAGCGGCAGGCGTTTTCGCGTGAAGAACAGGAGTGCGACGAACAGCGCGGTCAGCGCGTTCTCCAGCGCCCAGTCCTTGGGGTCCCACGGCTTGATCGCGCTGACGCCGACCGCGACCAGCGTCCACGCGAACAGCGCGTACGCGTACCGCCGGCCCGGCGTCGGCGGCGGGGTCGCGGGATCGATGCGGGGTGCAAGGTTCTCGTTGTCGTCGCGGTCACTCATCGTCCGGCGCGTCGCTTTCCTCGTCGGCGTCGTAAGCCGGCGGCGCGTAGACGTTGAACGTCACGGCATGCCGCTTCGTCTTGTTGGAGAACCGGTGTTTGACGCCGGCGGGGACGACGGCGACGTCGCCGGGCTTGAGCGTGCGCGTCTTCGTCCCGATCTCGGCGAAGACTTCTCCGCTCAACACGAGCAATACCTGCTCGCTCTTGGGATGGTCGGTCCCCTTCGGACCGCTCGCTTGCCCGGGCTTGAGGTTCATCACCGCCGTCTGACTCCGCTTGCTGGTCTGTAAGACCTTGAAGAATTTCCGTACGCGAGCGGTGCGAGCCACGTTCATGCGGCGCATCCTACCGCGAGCCGGCATCTGTGACATTGTCCGTTTCGATCGCTATCGTGCCTCGTCGTGCACGCGAACGCGACGGCGACAAACTTTCCTCCCGGCCCGCGCGCGCGGTTTCCCGGGCAGCTCATCTGGAAACTCCAGCGCGACCGGCTCGGGTTTCTGGCCAACGCCGCCCGACAGTTCGGCGACGTCGTCAGCTTTCGCACGCTGCGCGGGCGGTTTTACCTGCTGTCGCACCCGGACCACGTCCGCGACGTGCTCGTCACGCACGACGAGCGAATGATGAAGGGCCCGGCGCTCCGGGCCGCGAAGGCAACGCTCGGTGAGGGCCTGCTCACGAGCGAGGGCGACTTCCACCGCCAGCAGCGGCGGCTGACGCAGCCGGCGTTTCACCCGAGCCGCGTGCAGGGCTACGCCGGCGTGATGGCGCAGTACGCCCGCGAGCAAGCCGACGCCTGGCAAGCAGGCCGGACGCTCGACATGCACGAGGAGATGATGCAGGCGACGCTCCGCATCGTCGCCAAGACGCTCTTCGACGCCGACGTGCGGGCGGAGGTGGAGGAGATCGGACGGGCGATGGACATCAGCGTCGGGATGTTTACCCGCGCGCTCTCGCCGTTCGGGCCGATCCTGAACGGCTTGCCGCTGCCGAGCAATTTCCGCTTTTACCGGGCTCACTCGCGGCTCGTCGAGACGATCCACCGCTTCATCGACACGCGCCGGGCGTCGGGCGAAGACCGGGGGGATCTGCTGTCGATGCTGATCCGCACGCACGACGACCCCGCCGAGCAATCTCCTGGTGATGATCTCGCGACGAGCAACAAGCAGCTCCGCGACGAGTGCATGACGCTCTTCACCGCGGGGCACGAAACGACCGCGAACGCGCTGACGTTCGCGTGGCATCTGCTGGCGCATCATCCTGACGTTCAGGAACGGCTTCATGCGGAGATCGACTCGGCGATGGGAGATCGTTTGCCGACGCGCGAGGACGTCGAGCGGCTGCCACTCATGCGGCGCGTGATCGCCGAATCGATGCGACTGTATCCACCAGCTTGGGCGATCGGCCGCGAGGTAAAGGAGCCAGTCGAAATCGGCGGCTTTACGCTCGAGCCTGAGTCGGTCGTGCTCATCTGCCCGTGGATCGTGCACCACGACGCGCGGTGGTTCCCCGACCCCGAACGCTTCGATCCGAATCGCTGGTGCGAAGATTCGCAGGCGTCCCCACGTCCCCGTTGGTCCTACTTCCCCTTCGGCGGCGGCTCGCGGTCGTGCGTCGGCGAGTCGTTCGCGTGGATGGAAGCCGTCATCGTTCTCGCGACGATCGCGCGGCATTGGCGCGTCGTTGCGGTCGGGCCGCGACATCCGGCGTTGATACCGACGATCACGCTTCGGCCCAAAGGCCCTCTGCCCGTGCGGGTTGAGCCGCGACGCCCTATACTGCTGGACCGATGTTGAAGAAGCGGAAGACGCGCGAGATCGCGATGCAGACGTTGTTCTTGTGGGACGCGACCGGCGGGGATGCCGACGCCGGCGCCACCGAACAGTTATTGTCCGACGGCACGCAAGACCACGACGTCCGCCGCGGCGCCCTGGAGATGGCCAAAGGCACCTGGACCCAGCGCGAGCAGATCGACGCGTGGGTCGAACGCCTCGCCCCGCAGTGGCCCCCCCGCCGCCAGCCCGGCGTCGACCGGAGCCTCATCCGACTGGCCGTCTGGGAATTGACCAGCACCGACACCCCGCCGAAGGTCGTCATTGACGAAGCGATCGAGCTGGCCAAGCAGTTCAGCACCGAGCAGAGCCCCGCATTCGTCAACGGCGTGCTCGACGCGATCCTGAAGGAGAAACTGGCCCTGACGCAGGAGTCAGGGGTCAGCAATCAGGAGTCAGCAGATGCAGAATAGTCTCCGCGATTCTTGACTCCTGACCCCTGATCCCTGATCCCTGACCTCCGACTCATGGCGTTCTTCTCCAAAACCCTCGACAAGCTCAAAGGCGCCCTGCGGAAGACCGCGGCGGTGCTCAACACCGACGTCCGCACGCTGTTCATTCCCGGCCGGCAGATCGACGACGCGTTTCTCGTCGAGATGGAAGAACGCTTGCTCCAGGCCGACATGGGGATCAAAAACGTCGAGCGGATCATCGGCGAGGTCCGCGAACGCTGGCGGCTCGGGCGCATCCGAAACGCCGACGAGGCCGGGCGGGTGATGCGCGAGCAGATCCTGGCGATCCTGACCAAGGACGACGTCGCCAGCTCGCGGGAACTGAAAGCGGCGGCGGCAGGCCCGACGGTCATCCTAGTCGCGGGGATCAACGGCGCCGGAAAGACGACCAGCATCGCCAAGCTCGCGTGGCTGTTGAAGAACCAGATGAACAGGAAGGTGATGGTCTGCGCCAGCGATACGTTCCGCGCCGCGGCCGTCGACCAGCTCACGATCTGGAGCGAGCGCATCGGCGTCGAGATCGTCAAGCACCGAATGGGCGCCGACCCCGCCGCCGTGGCGTACGACGCGTGCGAGGCGGCCAAAAGCCGGGCCGCCGATGTGCTGATCGTCGACACGGCCGGGCGGCTGCACACGCAGGATCACCTGATGCGCGAGCTGACGAAGATCCGCGACGTGGTCGCGAAGCGGATCGAAGGCGCCCCGCACGAGGTGATGCTCGTGCTCGACGCGACGACGGGTCAAAACGCCGTCATGCAGGCCAAGAATTTCGGGCAAGCCATCAGCGTGAGCGGCATCATGCTCGCGAAGCTCGACGGGACCGCCAAAGGCGGCGTCGTGCTTGCGATCAAGGAACAGCTGAATATTCCGGTGAAATTCGTCGGTCTCGGCGAGACGCCGGAAGACATCGAGACGTTCGACCCCGCGCGGTTTGTCGAAGCGCTGTTCGGCTCTTAACTCCCTCTCCCCGCGAGCGGGGAGAGGGCACGGGAGAGGGGTCTTCACATTTGGCGGCCGATCCGCAATTTCGGACGCCTCACCCCTCTCCCTACCCCTCTCCCCGCGAGCGGGGAGAGGGAATCTGGGTTTCCGGCTGCTCCCCCCGCCGGGCAGCGGCCCGTGCTTTCCACTCCTGCTGGAGTTTCTCGCGTTCGGCGGCGTCGCGCTCCATCGCAAGCTTTCCGAACAGCTTCATTCCCCCGTAAACCGCCGCGAACAGGATCGCGGTGCCGATGAGGACGCACAACCACTGCCACATCAGGTACTCCTACGGCTCCGGACGAGTGCCGCCATCTCCGCCGCCGCCTCGGCGGCACGCTTGCCGGCGTGACCGTGGGCGCCGCCGGTGCGCGCATAGGCTTGCTCTTCCGTATTGGTGGTGAGCACGCCGAAAATCACGGGAAGCGATTCATCGAGCGATACGCGCATAATCCCACGCGCGCATTCCCCCGCGACGTAATCGAAATGAGGCGTATCGCCACGGATCACGCACCCGACGCAAATGACGGCAACATACTGTTTTGTCTGCGCGAGAAGTTGCGCCGCAAACGGAAGCTCGAACGCACCGGGGACGTGCTGCACCGCGACGCGGTCAACGCTGACACCCATCTCGCCGAGCCGCTCGATACAGCCCTCCAGCAGTCGATCGACGATCTGCGCATTGAACCGCGACGCGACAATCGCGACGCGCGCACCTTGCGGGAAACTCGCGACCGGCGGACTGGGGACGTGCGTGCTCATGCGCCCCGACATTAGGGGCACACGAATCGGATGGCAACGTGACCGATTTCTGGTAGGGCGACGCCTGCGTCGCCCCTACAGAAGCCGTCCCAACCGTGTTACGTTGACGCACTCGCGATGCTCGGCTCGATCTCCCAACGCCTGCTCACCCTGCTCCAGCTCACGCGGATGGCGCTGGTCTTCACCGCGGTGGCGGACGGGATGTGCACGCTGCTGCTCGCCACACGGCTCGGGCCGCACGGGGCCCGCACGACGGCGCTGAGCGCGCCGCAGATCTTCTGGGCGGCGGCGGCGGTTTCGGCCGGACTTTACGGCTTCGGGATGAGTCTCAACGACATCATCGACCGCCGGCGGGATCAGCAACTTGCCGCGACCCGACCGCTGCCGAGCGGACGCATCGGGCTCACGACGGCGCACGTCGTGTGCGGCGCGCTGCTCTTGCTCGCGCTGGCCGGCGGCACGTTTTATTCGCTCGGCCGCGGGTCGTGGATGAGCCTCATCCTGGTCGTCTTCACGGCGATGCTGATCGCGTTTTATGACCTCGCCGGCAAGTACCTCGTCGCGCCGGGGTTGATCTCGCTCGGGTTGATCCGGTTCTTTCACGCCGCCGTGCCCGCGCCGTACCTGCCGCTGTTGTGGCATCCGCTGCTGCTGCTCAATCACGTGACGATCCTCTCCACCGTCGCTTATCACTGGGAAGAAAAGCGCCCCGCCCTGACGCGATCTCACTGGGTGGCGGTCTTCGGCGGACTCCTGGCGGTGAACGGCGTCGCGATCGGATTCATCGCATCGCGCCACGACGCGTGGCCCCCGCCGCCGCTGCGCGCCGAACCGGCGCTCGCCGCGCCACTGATCGCGGCGGCGGTGTTCATCGTCATCGCGGCCGTAATTCGGCGCCGGTCCGTGAACTCGCGCGAGGCCGGGCAGAAACTGATGCTTTACGGGCTGCTCTGGCTGATCGTCTACGACGCGTGCTTCGTCGGGGGTTATGTGCGCGACTGGCTCGCGACGCTTGGCGTGCTGCTGCTCCTGCCGGTCGCGTATTTTTCAGTGCGAATGATGCGTTGGTGGTCGAAGCTCTTGTCGGTCTCGCAAAAACCGCAGTTCAAACGCGCGCAGGTTTAGCGTCTGCCGCCGCCGGCTTTGCCTGCGGCTTCGTCGGCGTCGCGGGCGTCGAGGGCTTCTCGGCCTTCGCGGCTTGCTCGGCCAGCGCACGCTTGCGCAAGACTTGTCCCGTGTAGACGATCTTCCACGTCTGGCCCTGGAATGTGCTGCGGATCGCGCGGGCGCTAGTGAGATACGTCTTGCCCGCGCGGAACATGCTGGCCGTAGTGCCAAACAAACGAAATTGCGACAGGCGTTTCCTCGCTTCCTGCAGGTGAAGGTTGACCATTTCCAGCCGCAGGTACGCGTGGGTGCCTTCGCCGTAACGGCCGACGACCTGTTCGATTTCCTTCAGCCGGCCCCAATCGCCGGTCGCGGTCTTGTTGTCGGCGAGCCAGCGGAAATTCGCGAGATGCTGCGGCAGGTACGCGATCTTCAGGCCCTTGGAGACGAACTTCAGCCACAGGTCGTAGTCCATGCACCAGTGCAGGCTGGTGTCGATGCCGCCGACGGCTTCGAAGGCGCTGCGGCGGAAGAAGACCGTCGGTTGGACGATGAAATCGGTGTAATGCAGCAGCCGGTGCCGGTCGAACGGCTCGACGTGGACGCATTTCGCGATGAACTCGCCGTTCGCGTCCGTGAAATTTGCGTCGCCGTACACGGCGGCGACGTCGGGGTTGCTCCAGAGGTAATTCACGGCCGCCGTGACGGCGCCGGGGGCGTAGGTGTCGTCGGAATTGAGCCATCCGAAGATCGAGCCCTTTGATTTGGCGAAGCCTTTGTTGAGCGCGTCGCTCTGGCCCTTATCGGGCGTGCTGGTCCACTGCAGGCGCGGGCCGAATCGGCGAAGTTCCGACAGGGTGTCGTCGGTCGAGCCGCCGTCCATTACGAAATATTCGATGTTGCGGTAATCCTGCGAAAGGACCGACTCCACCGCGTCGCCGATGAACCGGCCGGTGTTGTAGCTGGGGGTGACGATGGAAACGAGCGGGGTGTCGCTCATGGCGATTCGAGCGACTGCTGTTACTTGGCGGCGCCGGCGGGGGTCGTCGCCCGACGGGGCGCTTGCTGCGCAAACACGCTCACCTCGAGCTGCGGCTTTTCGGCTTCCAGCGAGAATCCGGCGGCAACCGCGTCGTCGCGGAACATCTTGACGGTCTCCAGCGAGTACTCGTCGAGGTCCTTGCCGACGAGGCTCAGCTTTTTCAGCACGTCGTTGGTAACCGTGATGATGTGGCAGCCGATCGCGTCGGCCTGGAAGACGTTGAGCAGTTCCCGCGGGCTGGCCCAGATCAGTTCCTGCTTGGGATGGGCCGCGAGGATGCGGACCGATTCGGCCATAATCGGCAGCGGATCGCGGCCGGTGTCTGCGATGCGGCCGGCAAAGACCGAGACGTTGCACGCCGGCCCGTCCGCCAGCGCGCCGGAGACGGCTCGGACCTGGTCGAGCGTCATAAGGGCCGTCACGTTCTGCTTCACGCCGGCCCGCGCGAGGCGCTTGACCAGCGGGCAGGCGGACTCGCCGCGCGTATTGGTGACGGGGATTTTGACGTAAACATTGTCGGCCCAGCTTGCGATCTCGTTGGCTTGGCGCTCCATTTCCACAAAATCGTCGGAGAAGACCTCGAAACTGATGGGCTTGTCGGTAATTGCGCGCAGAACGTCGCGGGCAAAGCCGCGGTAGTCGGGGATCCCGGCCTTTCTCATCAGGGTCGGGTTGGTCGTCAGGCCGGCGATCCAGGGGCGCTTGGCCATGTCGAGCATGCCGGCGAGGTCGGCGCCGTCGGCGAAGATCTTGACGCTGAGCGCGCCGACGCTGGGGATTTCTTGTGAGATTGAGGGGTTGCCGGACGGATCTGAGGTCATTCGATGCTCCTGGCCCCGCCGCGGGCTGCCGCGCGGCCGACGGGGTCGGCTGTTGATTGGCTAGCTAGCGGTCCTGGCTGCCAGCAACGAGAGGATCCGGTCGGCCGCCTGGCTTAGATCGGCAACGATGTAGTCCGGGGTGCAGCGTTGGCACTGGCTATACGGTACGTCAAAGAGGAAAGTTTTGCACCCCGCCGCCGCGCCCGCGACCACGTCGCTCCAGCGGTCGCCGACCATAAAACTCCGGGCGAGGTCGATTCTGTGCTCCGCCGCAGCATTTTTCAGCAGTCCCGGCGCAGGCTTTCGACAATTACACCGATCGGGGGTGTCATGGTAGCAGACGTAGAAGGCAGTCAGCATCGGGAGTTTCGACTTGAGCAGTGCGTTGATCGCTTCGACGGTATCGCGTCGTTGATCGCCGCGCGCCACGTCGGGCTGATTCGTGACAACGATTAGCGGCAAGTCCTGATCCGACAATCGCTTGAGCGCATCCGGCACGCCCGCCAGGATCTCGACGGCGTCGAGCGTCACTGGAGGGTAAGGCGTGCCGTCGCGCACGAAGGTGCGGTTGACCACGCCATCGCGGTCAAGGAAGACGGCCGGCTTGGCGTGAGTCTCGATCACTTAACCGCCGATTCCCACTTGGTTTGCGCAGCCTTGATGGCCGGGTGGGAGACGATCAGGTGCCAGACGGTTCCTTGGAAGCTTTCCGAGTGCGGCGTGATGTTGTCCGGATTCACCGTCGGCACGATGCAGCACGCGTCGGCGACCTTCGCCGTATAACCCCCGTCGCGGCCAACGATGCCGAGGACCGTCGCGCCGACCTCTTTCGCAAACTGCACGGCACGGACGAGGTTGGGGCTGATGTTCTTCTCGAGATTCCCGCCGCCGACCGAGAAGACGAACACGACGTCTGACTTTCGCAAGCGGCTGCCTTTGAGCCAGTTAACGAAAACGCCTTCCCAGGTTTCGTCGTTCACGCGGGCGGTAAGTTCGCTGACGTTGTCGGTCGGCGCGTAGGCTTCGAATCCCGCGATTTTCCGGAAATCGTTGACGGCGTGGCTCGCATTCGCCGCCGAGCCCCCGACCCCGAGGAAAAAGATCCGCCCGTCGGCTTTTCGAGCGTCGACGAGCTTCGCGACCATCTTTTCAATGGCGCCGGCGTCCAGTTTTGCAAGAATCTGCGTGGCTTCCGCGATGTAATCAGTCGTAAACGACAAAGTCGGGTGATCCTCTCTGCTAATGCTGCTTTTTTAGTATCCAAAGGACGCCGCGTGCGCCAAGGGGTTGCGAATTCTACCGAGCGGAACGTCCGAGGTACTCCCGCGCCTCCTCCAGCGCGGTGGGCGTCCCAATCTCGTAAAATCGGTTGGTGACTTCATAACCGATCATGCGGCGGTCCTCGACCATGCGGGTGTACAACTCCGCGAGATCGCTCGGACGGTCATCCGGGATCTCGCTCAGCACTTCGCGGCGCAGGATGCCGACGCCGTAGTCGATGTAGTCCATGTCCGGCGTCGTCTTCCGCTTGTCGTACCGGACGAGCGCGCCGTTCCGGAAGACGACGTTGCTTTTGTCCCAGCGATTTCCATTGCGCAGAACTGTCATCAGGCCTTGTGCGCCGGATTTGTCGAAGTGCGTCAGGACAGCGCGGTAGTCGATGTCCATGTACGAGTCGCCGTACATGATCCAGAAGACGTCGTCGAGGAGGTGCGCGGCGCGTTGGATCGCGCCCCCGGTACCCATGAGTTTCTCGCCGTCGAAGCTGTACTTCAGCTCCATGTCATAGCGTGCGCCATCCCCGCAGTGCTCTTCGACCATTTCGCCACGGTAGCCGAGGCACATCACGACCCGGCGGATGCCGTTTCGACGCAAGAGCGCGAGCTGGTGGTCGATGAACGGTTTGCCGTCGATGTCGACTAGCGCCTTAGGGATCTTTTCGGTGATCGGGCGCAGCCGCGTCGCGAGACCGCCGGCGAGAAGTGCAACGGGAACCGTTTCGATGGAAAGCACGTAGAACGATTTTCTGCAGGCGAGCTGCGGGGTCAATGCGCGCACCCGGGACCCTTGTCGGCCTTTGTCCAAGTGTCGATCTCGTCCTGTGTAAGCTTCCCCCACGGCCGCAGGCGTCCGTCGACCATGCCGCGCTGCTTTACGTCGGGCAGGTACTGCTCCCACGACAGCATCGTGCCGCGGCAGACCGGCACCGGCGATTTTGGCTGCTCGCACACGCGGCGCAACAACTCGCGCATGACGTCGGCGGGCACGTAATCGGGCTCGTGCGGGTAGATGTAGCGGTAGAACGCCAAGTGACCGAGCAGGATGGCGTCGTGACCGAGACACCGGCGCAGCATCCGGTCCCAGTCGAGGCGCGGGCCGAGGGAGTGGATGACGTGCGCGATGTCGGCGCCGTCGAAGCGGTGGCGCTCCATCACCATCGCTTTTGACCAGATGAGTTCTTCCGCCGGGCACAGCGGCGCGAGCCGTCCGACGACCTTGCCGGGGCGCGCGTGGCCGAGCCATTCGTCATCGACCTCCCACATGCCGCTGGCGGCGCGGAAGATGAGGTCGACGAACGCGTCTGCCGCCGGCTCGTTTGCGAACGCCTTGGCCAGCCAGTGCGGGTGGGTGCGCTCGGTCCGGTAGCCGGCGTCCTCGAACGCCTCCATCGCCCGTTTCACGTCTTCACGCTTGAGAAAGATGTCAAGGTCCTTCGTGTGACGGACGATCCCGGCGTGTGCGGCCAGGGCGTACGCGCCCGCGACGCAGTACGCGACGCGCGACCGGTCCAGGACCTCGAGCGCGGCGAGGTAGAAACGCCGCGTGGGCAAATCGAGCAGTTCGTCAGGCGCATTCTTTGGGTCGGCCATGGTGAGAATTCCACAACCCGCCGAGCAAACCCAATGCCCGGCGGGCACGGCGGTTGCAACCGGCAACGTGATGAGGAACACGACGACGACGCCAACGACCACCCCGGCAGCGCCGCGGCAAGCGAAGCCATCCGGCGACAGCCGAATCGTCCGCGTCGCCGCGATCGGCGACGTCCACTGCTCGGCCGACGTCCGCGGCGCGCTCCACCCGATCCTCGAACAAGTGGCGTCGTCGGCCGACGTGCTGGCGCTCTGCGGCGACCTGACCAACCACGGCTTGCCGGACGAGGCCGCCACTCTCGTCCACGAGCTTTCCGCGCTCGGCCCGATGCCGGTCGTCGCGGTACTGGGCAACCACGACCACGAATCGAATCAAACCGACGAGCTATGCAAAATCCTCACGGGCGCGGGCGTGCGCCTGCTCAACGGAGACCACGTCGAGATAAAGGGCGTCGGATTCGCCGGCGTCAAAGGTTTCGCAGGCGGGTTCGGACGCGGCACGCTCTCCGCGTTCGGTGAACCCGGCATCAAACGCTTCGTCCAGGAAGCGATCGACGAAGTGCACAAGCTCGAATCCGCCCTCGCGCGAACGGCGACCGAGAAAAAGATCGCTGTCCTTCATTACGCGCCCATCCGAGCCACGGTGGAGGGAGAACCGCCGGAGATTTTTCCGTTCCTCGGCTCCGGTCGGCTGGAAGAACCCCTGAACCGCTACGCGGTGACAGCGTGCGTACACGGCCACGCCCACAAGGGCGCCGCCGAAGGCCGTACGTCGGCCGGCGTCCCGGTCTACAACGTCGCAGTTCCCGTGATGCGGGCCGCCTATCCGCAGCGCCCGCCGTTCCGCATTCTCGACGTGCACGTTTCCCCGGCGCCCTCACCGACGGCAGCGGGAAACGGCACTGCCGCTCGCGCGACGACTGCGCCCGCTGCGGAACCTCCGATCGAATCAGATGTGGGGTGACGGCGTTCCTCGCGCGGGTGCTACGTCCCGGCCTTCGCGCCGGGCGCCGCGCTTCGTTCCCCGACTTCCGGCGAATCCGAATCAGGCGTGCCTTGCTCAAGACCATCGCGCGCCTTACACGCGAGTTCCTCGTAGTTCGCGCGGATCTTGATGAGTTCCTCTTCGCTCAACTGCTCCAGGTCCAACAGCGCGTTATGCGCGCCCTTGGTGGCCCGGATCAGCTCATCGAGCTTCACATGAATCGCGGCGGTGTCGCGGTTCTGCGTGCTCTGGATCAGGAAGACCATCAGGAAGGTGATGATCGTGGTCGCGGTATTGATGACGAGCTGCCAGGTGTCGAAATTCTTGAAAAGCGGGTACGTCGCGGCCCAGAGGATGATGAGCACGACCGCCGCGACGAACGCGATCGGGCGGCCGGTCCAGTGAGACGCGCGCTGGGCGAAACGATCAAACCACGAGCGTTTTTTCACGTGGCGGTTTCCTCCGCCGCACAAGCGTCGTGCGGCCGACGATGACCCCGATCGTCGCCAGCATACCACCCGCGCCGGGCTCTGGGAGCGTCGAGAGTGGCATGTCGTCAAGGAATTGCCCGATGTTTTGCAAATGCTTGGAGTGCGCCGTCGCGTCGGCGCCCGTCGCCCCGTAAAAGGAGAGCTTGCCCGCTTGCGCCTTTCGGTAAAACTGCATTGAACCGAGCCCCGTCCCGTTAAATGCCCCGGGCGCGACCCCGGAGAACGCCATCAGGTCGTCGGCGGTCTCGATCGTGTTGCAGTAGTCGTACGTCAGCACCTGCGAGTGGCTTAGCGTCAGCGTCTTGTTCCCGTTCTTCGCCGCGACCGCGAAATTGCGGAACCCGGTCATCTGCGAATCGAGCGGCGTGTGGTCGGCGTCGCTGGTAAAGCTCGCGTAAACCGTGTCCGCCAGCACCATCGCGTCGATGTCGTTGTAGTAGGCCGGCTGCTTGAGGATCTCGCGGACGGCTGCGTAACCCGCGCTGAACGACGACACGCCGAGCTTGTCGAACTCGAGCGTGTCCGAGAAATCGCCCTGGTTTCTCAACACGGTCTTTGCTTCGGTCAGCACATTGCCGAAGAGGGCCGTGTCGCTCGCGTAGGGCGTTTGGTACGGCGACGACACGACGCCGAGGTTCACGGTCAGCACGACCACGTTCAACTTCGCATATCCCACATTGTTCCAATACGTCTGGGGGTCGCCGTGGAAATGAACGAGGATGTCGGTGGCGTCGTTGGGACGGTGAACGTAGGTGCTGGGGATGAACAGCTTGTACCCGGCGCGCGAGAGGTCGAACGATCGACCCGTGACGGTCGGAATCTGCGCGGCGGCCTGAGCATAGAAAAACGCAACGGCAAAAATCGCCAGAATTCCTCGGAGAAATGCGGCGCGCATGCGGTGAGCCATCCTTCACTCACCACAACGCAGCCGGCGGAAACTTCTTAGTTCGCGGCGCTATTGAATGACGATTTTCGTGCCTTCGAAGTCAAAGCGGAACCGCACTTCGCGCAGTCCGGCCTGGGTCAGGGCGTGTCGGAGCTTGGTCTTATCCTCGGCGTAGAACATGAGGAACCCCCCGCCGCCGGCGCCGATGAGTTTCCCGCCGAGGGCGCCGTTTTCCATGGCGAGCTGGTACCAGCGGTCGATGTCGGTGTTGGACATTCCGCCGGAGCGCTTTTTCTTGTGCTCCCAGTGCACGTTCATCAGTTCGCCGAACTTATGCAGGTCGCCGATCTCCAGCGCTTCCTGGCTCTGGTAGCCGAGCTCCTTCACGAAGTGGAGGTTGTCGGTCATCTCCTTGTCGCTCGTACGGCTCTTGGCGTCCTGCTCTTTGAGGATCGTGCCGGCGGCGCGGCTGTAGCCGGTGAAGAACAACAGGAGGTTGTCCTCGAGGTTGTAGAGCGTTTCGCTGTCGACCTTGAGCGGCGAGGCTTCGACGTGACCGTTCGGAAGGAATTGGAAACACGTCAGCCCGCCGTACGCGGCGATGTACTGGTCCTGCTTGCCGATGGGCTCCTTGAGCAGGTCGATCTCGATGTGGCACGCCTGCTCGGCGAGTTCCTGCGGGTGGATGAGGTTTTTCTTGTGTGCGTGCAGCGCCTTGAGCAGCGCGGTGGTGAAACTGCCGGACGAGCCCAGCCCGGTGCCGGCAGGGATGTCGGCCATGCTCGTCAGTTCAAGGTATTGGCCGTCGATGCCGACGAGCTTCATTGCTTCGCGGATGATCGGGTGGCGCAGCTCCGCCGACGTCGGCACCCGCTCGAGCTGCGAGTACTTGACGATGAGGTCGGGGACGAACGTCTGGTGAACGGTGATGTAAACGAACTTGTCGATCGCGGCGGCGATGAGGAAGCCGCTGTGCTTGCGGAAGTAGGAGGGCAAGTCGGTGCCGCCGCCGCCGAGGGAAATGCGGAGCGGGCTGCGCGTGATGATCATTCTGAAGGCTTCTCCGAAACCGCACAGGATATCAGGCCGGCCGGGCGCGGAGTAGGGACGTTAAACCGGGCAAAGTGTGCGGCGTCACGGCGGTTATACTGCGAACGTGGATTCGACCGAGTCGCCGCGCCCCGGGCACAAGTTCCTGCTGATGACGGTGCTCGCGCTCGGCCTGGCGCTGAGGCTCGGGTGGGCGCTCAGCCGCCCCGCGGACAATGCCGCGATCGACCTGCTGCCTGACCAGCGCGGCTACTTGGAACTCGGGCGCAACCTGCTGCGCGGCGACGGCCTGCATTATTTCGACGCGAGATTCGGACAGGAGATGTACGCGGCGCGGACGCCGGGATATCCGATGTTCATCGCGGCATGTGGCGGATCGGTCCGTGCGACCCGCGCCGCGCAAGCGACGATCGATGCGTCAACGGCGCTGGCGGCTTACCTGCTCGCACGCAGGCTGCTGCGAAACGAGCGCTCGCCCGCGCCGCTGTTTGCCGCCGGCTTCGTCGCGTTCAATCCATTCCTCGTCTACTTCTCGGCGTTACTGCTCACGGAGACGCTTTACACCGCGATGCTCGCGTGGGCGATGGTCGTGCTGTTGGCGCCGCGCGAATGGTGGCTGGGAATCGCGCTTCTCGCGCTCGGGGTGCTCGTACGCCCCTCCGGCGTCGGGCTGCCGGCGTTGCTCGCCGTTACCGCGACGCTCTTGCGGTTCTGCGAAGACGCAAATCGAAAGCGCTACCGATTCATCGCGACCGTCATTGCCGCCGTTGTCGGCGCCGTCATGACCATCGCAGTCCTTGCGCCCTGGGCGATGCGAAACGTCCAAGCGCTTGGGCAATACATCTGGACGACGACCAACGACGGCATCACGGCATACGACGGCCTGCACCCCGGCGCGACCGGCGCGAGCGATCAGCGGTTCGTCGCCGACATGCCGCAGGTGAAACCGATGGGCGAGGTCGAACGGTCGGAATACTTTGCCGAGGAAGCACGACGCTTCGTGTGGGAGAATCCGCGACGCGTCGTTCAGCTGGCATTCGCGAAGATCGCGCGGACGTGGAGCCCCGTCCCGCTGAGCGAGGAATTCGGCCGACCGCTGTATCGCGTCGTCGCCTTGCTTTTCGCGGTGCCACTGGACTTGCTGGCGCTTATCGGATTATTCGGCACACGATTTCGGCGGCGGGCCGTTCTGCTGCTGCTGCTCACGCCGGCGGCGTACTTCACGGCGGTCCACTCGATGTCGGTCGGATCGCTGCGGTACCGAATGCCGGTCGAGCCGACATTGGCGGTGCTTGCAGGCATTGGCGCGGCGCAGGTGGTTCGGCTCAAACGGAAATGAAAAAGAGGGCCGCGCCATCCTAGCGCGACCCTCCGCTTTCTATCCTCGCGGTTGCAACAAAACTGCGTGCACGTCCGGCCCCTCACGGGACGACGATCGTCTGGCCGGCCTTGAGCGTCGCGGGGGACAAACCGGGGTTGGCCGACGCGATTCGCTGCCACTGGTTGCCGTTGCCGTACTTCTGCTTGGCAATGCTGAACAGCGTGTCGCCCTTCTGAACCCGGTAGTTGCCGCCTGCTGCCGCCGCCGCGGGAGTGGCCGGCGGGGTTTGTGTGACGGCGGGCGCGGGCTCGTAGTAGACGGGCGCCGCCGGGGCGGCCGTCAGCGGGCCGGCGTAGGGGGCCTGCTCACGCGGAGCGCTCGGGCCCGAGATGTCGGCGACCGACGAGTTCTTCGGCGCCTTCTTGTTCGCCGCGCAACCGACCGAAACCACCGCCACCAGCATCGCAACCAACGTCACCGCAACCAGGTTTTTCATGACCGTCTCCGAATGCGAATTCCAACCAACACAGGCACGGCCCATCCTGAGCCACTGCCTTTCGCGTATTATCGGACGCCGGCCGGGCGGAACATGAGTTTTGGAGTCGTCCGACTCAAATTTTTTCGCGAATGCACCTGACCCTCAGTTCCCTGCTCACGCTCACGGCCGTCTCGCTCGGGGTCGGGCTCGCGCTGTGCGCGGCGATCGTATGGCTACTCGCCGACGGGCTGATCAGGCCCCCGCGGATGACCGACGGCAAGGCGGCGTGGGTATTGAAACGGCTGTCTCCCGGCGATTTGCAGTTGCCGTTTGAGGAAATCGACTTCGCGATCCGCGATGCAGGCTCCGGCGCGCCGCTGCGCATTGCGGCGTGGTGGATCCCGTACACGGATGCGCGTGGTCGCTGCGCGGTGTTCATCCACGGCTTCGCCGACGCGAAGGTGGGGTCGATCGCGTGGGCGCCGACCTGGCATTCGCTCGGCTACAACATCCTCGCGATCGACCTCCGCGCCCACGGCGAGAGCGGCGGACGCTTCTGCACCGGCGGCTATCTCGAGCGCGAAGACGTCGTGCAAGTCATCGATCAGCTTCGAGCGCGCAAGCCCGAAGAATCGCGGCAGATCGTGCTCTTCGGCGCGAGTTCCGGCGCCGCAGTCGCCGTCGCGGCGGCGGAGTTGCTTAACGACCGACCCGAAATCGCCGGCGTCGTGCTCGACAGCCCGGTGCCGGATTTTGCCGAAGCCGCAATGCTGCAGATGGACGTCGTCGGCGCGCCCGGCCGATGGCTCCGCAAACTCGCGGTGCGCTTAGCCGAGCGGCGGAGCGGCGCACGGCTGTCCGACGTCCGGTTGCTCGACCTGCTGCCTAATCTCCGGTGTCCCGCCATGCTGATCGTGCCGGGGCTCGACCGGCTTTACCGCAACGGCCAGGCGGATCGCCTGCGGGTGATTTCCGAAGCGTCGGCGTCGAACGCCTTTTGGCACGTCCCCGACGTCGATCACCTCCTGGCATTGCCGAGCGATCCGGACGGCTACCGCGAGCGGTTGGCGGCGTTTTTAGACCGGGCAGGCCGTGGCGATTCCGCGTAGGCAAAAACCGCCCGTTTCGACCGGGCGGCGGTTTTCGCAGGCGAATCGCAACCTTCTCAATGTCGGACCCTGTCGCCAACGGGATTCAACAACACAATAAGTCGCCACCCGCAACGTTTTACGGGCGGCGACAGAAGTCTGCGAACGTGACGATTCGCCGACGCGCAAAGGAGCGAAATATGAAACGGTGGAATCAATTGGGGATCGGCGTGCTCGCGGCGGGCCTGGCCTGCGGATGGGCCGGCCTGGCATTCGGCGCAGATGAAAAGCAGCCCCCAGCCGGCGAACGGCCGCGGCCGGAAGGACGCGAAGGTGGCGGCGCCGCTGGTGGGGCTGAGCGCGGCGGGCAGCGGCCGGAGCCCGGACGCATGCTCGACCGCATGCGCGAGATGTACAACGAAAAGCTCAACCTCAGCGACGAGCAGAAGAAAAAGGTCGACGCGATCATCGACAAGGCCAAGACCGACCTCGAAGCCGCGATGAAGGACACGAAAGACCTGGAGCCGCGCGAGCGCGGCGAGAAGATGCGCGGCGTCATGGGGTCGGTCCGCGAATCTCTGATGGACGTGCTCGATTCGACCCAGCAGGAGAAACTCCGCGAGGAAATGAAGAAGCAGTTCGGCGACCGACGCCCCGGCGGCCCGGACGGCCCGGGCTTTGGCGGCCCGCCAAAGGACGGCGAAAAGCCCGAAGGCCGTGACGGCAAGCGCGGACCCGACGGCCGCGGTGAAGGTCGACCCGGGCGCCCCGGCGGCCCGGACGGTCCGCCGCGCGGTGGACCGCGCGATCCGGGCGCCATGATCGGTCACCTCCGCGACTCGCTCTCGAAAGTCGGCCTCAACGACGAGCAGAAGAAAAAGGTCGAGGCACTTCTCACCGAATCCGAAAAGAAGATGAGCGACCTCCAGACCGAAGCCGAAAAGCAGGCGGCCGAAACCCGCGGCAAGTTCCGCGAAGCGATGCAATCGCAACGCGCCAAGCTCGACGAAATCCTCACCAGCGAGCAGAAGGAAAAGTTGAAGGAACTGATGCCCCCTCGCCCCGAGGGACGCGGCGAAGGCCGAGGACCCGAAGGTCGCGGCGGCGAAGGCCGCGGCCGCGGCCCACGCGGCGGTGGCGACGGCGACGGCAAACGCCCGGCGGGCCCGCCGCCGGCCGACGGCGCCAAGCCTGACAAGCAGTAAGCAGATCAGAGATTCGTATCAACCTCGGGGCGGACGACGGAGCGTCGTCCGCCCTCTTGTTTTCGCCGCCTCGGTCAGGCGATTCCAATTGCGCGCCGGGGATTCGCGCTCGTCAGCTGCGCAACTTGTTCCGGCGTGAGCCCGACCTTCTCTCGCAAGTTCTCGGCCTGCCTTTTCATCGTGAGCCCCGATCCGACGAGGTGTGAACCGTCCGGCGCTCGCGCGACGAGGTCGTCACCGATCAGCAGATCCCACCGCGCCAGCGTGTACCGCCCGGGCCCCAGCCCCGCCGGCGCGACGGCGTCGCTCACCACGATCGTCCGGTCAAAACCGGCGAGCTTGATGTAGTTCCGCAGCGCGAAAAACGGCACGTGCGCCCCGTCGGCGATGAAGCAGACCCACAGCCGCTCGGCCATGCTCAGCACGCGCTGCACGATGTTGTCGTGGCGATGAAGCTGCATGGGGCAGCCGTTGCCGAGGTGGGTGAACATCTTTAAACCAGCGTCGATCGCGGCGCGGAGTTGGTCGATGCTCGGATCGCAGTGGCCGGCGGAAACGACTGCGTTCTGATCGGCGAGCATCCGCGTGACGCGCAGCCCCTCGTCGCGCTCCGGCGCAAGTGTGACGATCCTCGTGAGGCCCCCCGCCGCGTCGAGCAGTCGCTTCATCTCATCGGCATTCGCGGGGTGGATTGCATCGGCAGGATGTGCGCCCTTGTATCCCGGCGTCTCGTTCAAAAAAGGACCTTCGATGTGAAATCCCGGGATCATCTCGCGCGCGAGATCGTCGTGCTCGCGGTGTTTCGCAAGATTCTCGAGCCGCACCGCCATGCGCGAGACGTCTTCGGTGATGACGGTCGCGAGGAACGTCCCGACGCCGTCCGCGCGGAGGCGTTCGCAGGCGCGGTGGAGCTCGTCCGGCGTCAGGTCGTCCTTGTTGAAGTCGACGCCGGCGTAGCCGTTGACCTGAAGGTCGCAGGTTGGATCAGCCATGTCGTGATTCGTTGTAACACCGCGGGTAAGCGGTCACAATCGCAACGAACTTGGAGGAACCGCCAATGTCGTTTGCCCGCGGGATACTTACGTCGTGCCTCTTGCTGTTCGCAACTTGCGCCGCGGCGCTTGCCGAGCCGCGCCAGACGACGCCGATGCCTACCGACAACATGCCGGCGCTTCAGGCATGGATGCAGAAGGAGATGCGAGCGGCGTACTCCGAATCGCCGTTCATGAAAGCGTCCAGCGATTACTTTTCACGCTTCTCGCGCGATCCGGATGCGAAGCCGGTTTTAGGAGAAATTGAAATCGGTGCGGATTGGGGAATCGCCGTCTGGAAGCAAGACGGACCTGTCGCCGCAAAGCTCGCGAACGATCTCAGCGACTTTCTAAAGCGTTCGATGGGTGTCGATGCAAAAGTCGTCCAATACAGCGGTCGCGAAGAGGCGAGCTTCGAGCGCGGCATTGTGCTGCACGCAAGCAGCGGCGGTGATCCCGCCGTATCCGAGAGCTACACGTTGACGGTCGCTGATAAATCGATCGGTGTTCTGGGTCGCGACATCGACGGCCTCCGCGCCGGCGTAGTAACACTCGTCGACTTGATCGGCACGCGCCAAGCCCCGATCCTGCACACCGGCACCACCGTCTACAAACCGCGCCTCGCCGTGCGGATGGGGCCCGTGCCGTACCTCGGCGGATACCGCGAGCTAGCGTTCATGGGATTCAATGCCGTCACGCCCAAGGGCTATCAGCTCTACGACATCGCGATGAGTGACGCGATCCCCGAATTAGCCGTCCGACGAAAGCCGGGCGCGATGGAGGAGCTGAAGGCCGAAGCGAAAAAGGCCAAGGAATATGGGCTGAAAGAGTACATCTGGCTCGCGATCCAGAAGAAGTTTCCGAAGGACGATCCCGTCTTCAAAGCCCACCCCGAGATACGCGGCGCGCTGACCTGGAAAGCCGACGGCGAATACATCCTGTGCACCGAGCACCCACTCGTGCAGCGCTGGCTCGACGAGAGCGTCCAGCACATTTTCCGGGAAGTCCCTGAACTCGACGGCGCCTACGTCATCATCGGCGGCGAAGGCTTTTACCACTGCTTCATGCGCGCGTTCGGCGTCCCGAAGGGACACACCACCTGCACCCGCTGCGAACCGCTCGGGCCGGACGTCGTCGTGTCGAATCTCGTGAATCGTCTCGCGGAATCTGCGCGAAAAGTTCGCCCGAATGCGGAAGTCATCGCGTGGCCGTACTCGGCGGAGCACGTGTGGTCGAGCGACAAGGCGCAGTCGGGCTTCATCGCGCGCCTGAAACCGGGCACCGGGCTGTTCACTGAAATGGAAAAGGACGAGGCGGTTATGACGCCGGAAGGCGTCCACAAGGGCATGTGGGACTACAGCCTGCACATGACCGGCGCCGGAGATCGCGCGAAAGCGCAGATCGCCGCGTGCAAGAAGGTCGGCGTGCCGTGTTATCTCAAGAGCGAGCCGGACGACACGTTTGAAGCCCCGCGACTCTCCCACCTGCCGGCGATGGACCGCTGGGCCAAACGCGCCGAGGCCCTCGCGAGCTGTGGCGGGAGCGGGACGTGGATCTTCTCCGGGTTTCACCTCCAGTTCGCGTCGCTGCCGTGCGAGTTGCAGCACCAGTTCTTCTGGGAGCCGCACGAGAGCCAGAGCGTGATCCTCGCCGACCTCGCGGCGCGCGTCGCCGGCCGCGCGGCCGGACCGGAACTCCGCCGCGCGTGGGCGGCGGTGTCGCAGGCGATCGAGCACTCGCCGGAGATTCCGCAGTATTACACCGGGCCGTATTACCTCGGCCCGGCGCACCCCATGATTGCCGACGCGACCGCACAGGTGCCCCCGGAGTTCTTCGGACGTTACCTCTTCATGGCTGAAATGACCGACGAGGAGGGCCTTCGTCTTCGGCCGACCTACTTCACCGGCCCGACCGTCGAGCCGGCGAAAAAAGAGCTGGCATATCGCAATATGGAGCGCCACCTGAAACGTGCCGCCGACGAGATCGAAGCGGCCCGGCCGAAGGTGCCCGACCGCTGCAAGGTGGGATTCGATTCCGAGGCCTCGCAGATCCTCTGGCTCTACCGAACCGAGCGCACGCAGGCGAATTTCTTCGAGTCGTGCCGTCTGCGCGACGCGCTCGGCGCGATGTGGAAGACGCCCAAGCCCGAGCAGCGGGACGAGGCGAAAAAGCTGTACGACCGATGGATGATTGTTCTCGCCGACGAGTTGCAGAACGCGAAGGCCGCGATTCCCCTCATGGACGCCGACGTGCGGCTCGATTTCCAGTTCTTCGGCGACCACACGTTCGCGCCCGGCGGCAAGATGTTGCGGGCGAAGGTCGCATTGGTCGAACACGAGCTGCGCGAGTACCTTCCTGCCCGCTGGGCGGCGTACGAAAAAGCACTTCAAACGACGCCTGCAACCAAATAAGAGGTCGACACGCCGTGCACAAAACTGCCCTGTCGTTTCTTGCCCACCCGGACGACGCGGAATTCCTCTGCGCCGGCACGCTGCTGCGGCTGCGCGACGCCGGTTGGGAGATCCACGTCGCCACCGCGACCGCCGGCGACGCCGGGTCGATGACGGAGACGCGCTGGTCGATCAGTGCCATCCGCACCGCCGAGGGTAAACGCGCCGCGGAACTGCTCGGCGGCGCCTACCACTGCCTCGACGAGCGCGACATCTTCGTCGTCTTCGACAAACCGACGATCCAGAAGACGATCGACCTCTTCCGCCGCGTCGCGCCGTCGCTCGTCTTCACGCACGCCCCGAAGGATTACATGATGGACCACGAAATGGTCTCGATGCTCGCGCGGGCGGCGAGTTTCTCCTACGGCATCCCCAACGTCTCGCCGTTGCCGCGGCCGACAAACGCGATGGTGCCGTACCTGTATTACTGCGACCCGATCGGCGGAATCGACCCTTACGGTAAGCCGATCGAGCCGACGACGCTGGTCGACGTGACGAAGGTCTACGAAACCAAGCAGGCCGCGCTCGCTGCCCACGCCAGCCAGCGGGAGTGGCTCCGCGCGCACCACGGGATGGACGAATACCTGGAAGCGATGAAGCGCCACGCGCGCGCCCGCGGCGAGTGCGCCGGCGTGCACTACGCCGAGGCCTTCGTGCAGCACCGCGGCCACTCGTACCCCGAGAACGACCTGCTGGCTGAACTGTTGCTTCTGTAGCTCCCTCTCCTCGCGTGCGGGGAGAGGGCCGGGGAGAGGGGCCTTCGTGCGCGTCGCGATGGATTTGCCCCTCTCCCTAGCCCTCTCCCCGCACGCGGGGAGAGGGAAGGAGAGTCGATGCTCAACTACATCTGGGCCGGGCTGATCATCCTCAGCCTGGTGTTCGCGGTCTCAAAAGACGTCGGCGACATCGCGCACGACACCTACCGCAACGGCACGTCGCTGCCCGTCGCCATCGAACCCGTCTCGGGATCAGCGACCAAGGTCAACGTCCGCATCGACCCGGCGGCGTACAAATCGCACTACGGGCGCGACGAAACGATCGCCGCGACGATTCCGGCGACGCTCTCCGACGGGAACGGCCGACGCGAGGTTCGGTTTGACGCAAGCGCGACGCTCCCTCCGACGCTGGGAAAGGTGCGGGATTTCACGTCGGGGGACGACCCCAAGCAGCTAATCGCCGCGGTGACGAAGTACGAAAACGACGGCCGCGTCGCCGAAATCCGCTTTCAACCCGTTCGCTGGACCACGATGCAAGCCATCGGCGACAAGGCCATCGAAAGCGCAAAGACTGCGGTGGAGTTGGCGCTCAAGCTCATCGGGACGCTCGCGCTGTTCCTCGGCGTCATGCAGATCGCCGAGAAAGCAGGCTTGGTGGCGCTGGTCGTCCGCGTCACCGGCCCGCTGCTCCGCCCGCTGTTTCCCGGCATTCCCAAGGGCCACCCCGCGATGGCGATGGTCACGCTCAACCTCACGGCCAACATGCTCGGCCTCGGCAACGCCGCCACGCCGTTCGGCATCAAGGCGATGGAGGAATTGCAGAAGCTCAACAAAAAGGCCGACACCGCGACCGACGCGATGGTGATGCTCCTCGCCATGAACACCGCCGGCGTGCAGCTCCTGCCGCCGGCGATGCTGTACGCCGTGATGGGCCTTCGCGCGAGCGAACTGTATTTTCCAATCCTGATCGTCACCGGGCTGTCGCTCGTCGTCGCGATCGTCAGCGTGAAGCTGCTCGGCATGCTGCCGGGATATCGCAAGTCGAATCCCGACCTGCTCGATTCCGCGGAGGTGGCGTGATGAGCTTCATCGAAATCCTCAACGACGCCGCGAAGTTCATCATCCCGGGCATGATCGTGCTGATCGTGCTCTACGGACTGATGCGGCGCGTGAACGTGTACGAGGAATTCGTCACGGGCGCGAAGGAAGGTTTTCACGTCTCCGTGCGGATCATCCCCTATCTGGTGGCGATCCTCTTCGCGATCGGGATGTTTCGCGCGTCCGGGGCGATGGATTTCCTGATCGAAACGCTCCGGCCGGTGCTCGGCCCGCTGGGCATCCCGCCGGAAATTACCCCGATGGCGATCACCCGGCCGCTTAGCGGCGGGGGGTCATTGGCGGTGCTGGCGGACATGATCAAGTCGTACGGCGTCGACGCACCGGCGGTGAAGATGGGCGGCGTCATGTACGGCGCGTGCGAGACGACCTTTTACGTCGTCGCCGTTTACTTCGGCGCCGTCGGCGTGAAAAAGGTCCGCCACGCCCTCGCCGCCGGCCTGATCGCCGACCTCGCCGGCGCGATACTCTCCGTGTACGTGGTTAAGTTGTTCCTGATGCTTGGAGCGCGATGAGCAGCACCAGTTCTCCTATTAGAGTCGGCATTTTCGCGGCGTCGTCGGTCGTGCCGCAGATCGAGTTTCGTGCCGGCCTCGAACACCTCCGCCGCAATGGCTTTGACGCGCGCGTCGAAGACCAAGTCTCGCACGAGCATTTTCTTTGGCCCGGCAGCGACGACACGCGTGCCGACGCGATGTACCGCCTCGCGACCGATCCGGAGGTTCCGATCCTTTGGGCAGCGCGCGGCGGCTATGGCGCCGGGCGGCTCCTGCCAATCCTCGAGCGTCTCACACAGCAGCGTGGGGTTCCGCAACAGCGAAAACTGCTCGTCGGTTACAGCGACGTGACCGTCTTGCACGAGTTCGTGCGAAACCGCTGGGGCTGGAGCACACTGCACTGCCCGATGCCCGCCGCCGCGAACTTCGCGACGCTCGATTCGGGGGAATGGAATGCAATCCTCGACTACGTCGCTGGCAAACCGGCAGACGCGCCGTGGTCGCACGCGACCCTGACATGGCTGAACGGCCCACCGTCGGCGCCGATCGACGCCGAATTGATCGGCGGGAACCTGTCGCTGTGGGTTGCCCTTTCCGGCACGCCGTGGCAGCCGCGCGGCGCGGGGCGGATCATTTTCCTGGAAGATCTCAGCGAAGCGTTTTACCGGATCGACCGGATGATGATTCAGCTGGAGCAGAGCGGCGCCTTCGCCGGCGCCGCCGCGATCGTGCTCGGGGATTTCACGAGCTGCAACGACGAAGACAACCAATGCCTCGCGGACGCCGTGACGGGGGCGAAGAAATCGCTGCGGACGGTCTACACGCAGCCGCAGGCGTTCCCGCGCATCTTCGGCGACCTCGGCAAACGCGTGGGCGTGCCCGTCGCGCAAGGCCTGCCCGTCGGCCACGGCCCCAATTACGCCCCCCTGCCGCTGGGGGCCCGGTATACGCTCGAACCGTCCGGGAAACTCCGCCTGATTGAATGGGACTGGCTGCACGGCTGATCCCCTACAATGCTCCGCGTCGTGAACGCGGAGCTCGAACAACTTTTCGCGCACCTCCCCCGCTGCCTGGCCGGCGACCGGCATCGGTTGCGGTCGCGCCTGCGCGGCCTGGAGCGAGCGGCGGACGCCGGGCGGCTCGTCGAAGGGTCGCTTTACAGCGTCGCGAAAGATGTCGAGAAATCCGTCCTCGCCCGGGAGCAGCGCGTCGCGAATCTTCCGAAACCGCAGTTCCCGCAAGATCTCCCGGTCGTCGAACGCCGCGACGAGATCGCGGCGCTCATCGCAAAGCACCAGGTCGTCATCCTCTGCGGCGAGACCGGCTCCGGAAAGACGACGCAGCTCCCGAAGATCTGCCTGTCGCTCGGCCGCGGCGTCGACGGGATGATCGGCCACACGCAGCCCCGCCGGATCGCGGCCCGGAGCGTCGCCAACCGCGTCGCGCAGGAGCTCGACGTGCCGCTCGGCCACGGCGTCGGCTTCAAGGTCCGCTTCAGCGACCGCACCCGGCCCGGCGAGACGTTCGTCAAGGTGATGACCGACGGCATCCTGCTCGCCGAGACGCAGCACGACCGCTTCCTCGACGCCTACGACACGATCATCATCGACGAGGCCCACGAGCGCAGCCTAAACATTGACTTCCTACTCGGCTATCTCCACCAACTGCTCCCTAAGCGGCCGGATCTGAAGCTGATCATCACAAGCGCGACAATCAACCCGCAGCAGTTCAGTAAACACTTCGGCGATGCCCCGATCATCGAAGTGAGCGGACGAACCTATCCGGTCGAAACGCTCTACCGTCCGCTGGCAAGCGACGATCCGGAGATCGAAGACACCGAAATGGAGCCCGCGCTGCTTGCCGCCGTCGATGAGCTCTGGCGACAGCACGGCCCCGGCGACGTGCTCGTCTTTCAGAGCGGCGAGCGTGAAATTCGCGAAACCGCCGAGGCGTTACGCAAACATCACCCGCCGGGGGTCGAAATCCTGCCGCTGTACGCGCGCCTTAGCGCGGATGAGCAGATGAAAGTCTTCCAGCCGCACCAACGGCCGCGCGTCGTGCTCGCGACCAACGTCGCCGAGACGTCGCTCACGGTGCCGGGGATCAAGTACGTCGTCGATCCGGGCTTCGCGCGGGTCAGCCGTTACAACCCCCGCACGAAAGTGCAGCGCCTGCCCGTCGAGCGGATCAGCCAGGCCAGCGCCGAGCAGCGAAAGGGCCGTTGCGGGCGCGTGAGCGAAGGCGTCTGCATCCGGCTCTACAACGAAGAGGATTTCAATTCGCGCCCGCAGTTCACCGACCCCGAAATCCTCCGCACCAGCCTCGCAAGCGTGATCCTCCAGATGAAGTATCTGAACCTGGGGGACTTGCAGATGTTCCCGTTCATCGAGCCGCCGGACTACCGAGCGGTGCGGGACGGCTACCAGACGCTGTACGAGCTCGGCGCGATCGAGCCGGAGCGGAACGAGCTGACGCGGGTCGGCGAAGCGCTTGCGCGATTGCCGATCGATCCTCGCATCGGCCGCATGGTCCTGGCAGCGGCGGACGAAGATTGCCTCGACGACGTCCTCGTCATCGCGGCGGCCCTGTCGGTACAGGACCCGCGCGAGCGTCCGCTCGACAAGCAGGACGCCGCCGACGAGGCCCACCGAAAGTTCCGCGACGAACGGTCCGATTTCCTCGGTTTCCTCAAGCTTTGGGCGTTCTACCACGAGCAGGCCGGGCACCTGTCGACGAGCAAGCTGCGCAAGATGTGCCAGGCGAACTTCCTGTCGTTCGTGCGGATGCGCGAGTGGCACGACGTGCACCAGCAACTGCACGCGATGGTCGGAGAATTGGGATTGAGCCGCGCGCTTCCGTCCAAACGCGCCGCCGTGTATAGACCGCGGCACACGTGACGGATCGAACAGCCACGGCAGATCGCGGAGAGGCAACGGGGTCAGACGTCGGGGTGCTTTACGTCGTCGAGGGCCTGGGCAGCATCGCGGGCAATTTTCTGCAGGTCGGGATCTTTTTTTATACGAAGCAGCACTACGGCTGGGGCCTGCGGGAAAACTTCACCCTCGCCGCCGCCCAAGGGGCCGTCTATGCCGTCGGCGCCCTCGCCGCGCATCGGCTCGCGGCAGCAGTGGGTCCGCGCCGAATGCTGGCACTGCTTTACGCGACCGTCGCGCTGATCTCACTTGCTCCCCTGATCGCGAAATCGCAGCAGGCCCTCGTCGCGGCGCTGCTCGTCTACGTGGCGATGATGGCGGTCATCTGGCCGATCCTTGAAGGCCTCGTGTCCGTCAACGTCTCCGACCCAAAACGTCTCGCGCAACGCGTGGGTGTGTACAACCTCGTCTGGTCGGGCACCGGCGCCGCCACCCTCGCCGGCTACGGGACGGTCATCGAGCATTGGCCCGCCGGCGCATTTGCGATTCCCGCAATCGTCCATGGGCTGGGCGCGATCCTGATGCTGACGTCGCCGTCGTCTGCGCCGGCTTCGAGTGAGAGCGCGGCAACGCGCGCCCCGCACCCGCATGCGGAGCCGAACCTCGCGCGCGCGCGCACGGTTGCGCTGTGGCTCTCGCGCATCTCGATGCCCGCGAGCTACGCGCTCGTTTACGCACTCGCGGCGCTGCTGCCGTCATTGCATTCGATGAACCGAATCCCGACGTGGGCGGCGACGCTGATCGGCAGCGTGTGGCTCGCGTCGCGGTGGGTGACGTTCCTCGTCCTCGGCCTCGTCGACTGGTGGCACACCCGCCCTCGTGTGCTGCTCGTCGCGGCGTTCTTCATGCTGATCGCGTTTGCACTCGTTGCGTGGGAGCCGTCGCGCGCGTTCGAGCGCGACGCGCTCGCGATCGACCTCGGGTGGCTCGTCGCGTGTCAGATCGTGATCGGCGTCGCGATCGGCATGATCTACTTCGCGAGCCTTTACTTCGGCATGGTGCTGAGCGAAGGTTCGACCGAGCACGGCGGGTATCATGAAGCGCTGATCGGCCTCGGCTCGGTGCTGGGGCCCGGCGCGGGCGCGGTCGCGCAGTGGCTAAGCCCGGGCGATCTTCGATTGGGAATGACCGCGGTGACCGGCGTGCTGCTGGCGAGCACGCTGCTCGCGTGTGTCGCGTCGATCGCCGCGTCGCGGCGCGGGCGTCTGCAGGAACCAGCGACATGAGTCCCCAAGACGCGCGACGGATTGCGATGGAGCGTCACCGCGCCGGCGACTTTCGGGCCGCGGCCGACGCGTGGGCCCGGGCCGCGGCGGTCGACCCGGCACACGCCGAGACGCGCAACAACCTCGGCGTCGCGTTGCAGGCGCTCAATCGGCTCGACGACGCGCGCGACGCGTTCGCCGCCGCCACCAGGCTGCGCCCGGATTACGCCGACGCGTGGGAAAACCTCGCCGGCGTCCTGCTCGCGAGCGGGCGCGAGGCTGATGCAATCGGCGTCGCGCGGGAGATGGCGCGGCAGCTGCCGACCATCGCGGCGTCGCACCTCGTGCTCGGGACGACGCTCGCGCGCGCCGGCCGCTTCGCCGAAGCGGCGGAAGCCTGCGGCGCGGGCATGCGGGTCGAGCCGGAAAATCCGGATGTTATTTGCCTCTTCGCGAACATCCGCGCCGCCGAGCAGCGCTGGGCGGACGCCGCCGCGGCTTATGCGAGCGTCATCCGTCTCGCGCCGCGCGCGGTCCCCGCGTACGTCAACCTCGGGGTCTGCCTCGCGTCCTCCGGCGACCTCCCCGCCGCGGCGGCGCAGTTTCGCGAGGCGCTCACGCTGGATCCGAACTGCGGCGATGCCGCGCTGCGCCTAGCAGATGTGCTGGACCGTCTCGGTGAGCAGGACGCCGCGCTCGCGTCGGCGAAGCGGGCGACGGAACTCGCGCCGAATGATGCCGGCGCGCTCAACCTGCTCGCGTCGCTCACCGATCGCGCGCGAAATGCGGTTGAAGCCGAATCGCTTTACCAGCTCGCGATCGCGCACGATGCCAACCACGCGCCGTCGCTGGCCAACTACGCGACGCTGCGCGCGCGGCGTGGCGAGATCGAGCGGGCGATGCCGATGCTTCGCCGCGCGGTTGACGCCGCGCCGGGCGAGCCGGTGCCGCATTCGAGCTTGTGCATGTATCTAAACGCCGACCCGACCGTCACGCCGGAGCAGGTTTTTGCGGAGCACCGTCGGTGGAACGCCCGGCACGCCCGGCCGGTTTATCATCCTGAACGACAACAACATGAGCCTGCCGGCAAAACCGATCGACGCCTGCGCATCGGTTACGTATCGCCGGATTGGGCGGGCCATCCTGTTGCGCGGTTTTTGCTGCCGATTCTCGAATCGCACGACCGCGAGCGGTTTGAGATTCACATTTACGACGATTCGGCGAAGCCGGACGCCTTTACCGAGCAGTTGCGGTCGCTCGGACATACTTGGCACCGCGTGAGAGGTGTGCTGGACGAGACGCTCGCGGAGCGAATCCGCGCCGACCGGATCGACGTGCTCGTCGACCTCGCCGGGCACACGGCGGACAACCGGCTGCTCGTTTTCGCGAGAAAGCCGGCAGCGGTTCAGGTGAGTTATTGCGGCTACCCAAACTCGACCGGCCTCGACGCGATGGATTACCGGCTGAGCGACATCGTCGCGGACGCGCCGGATTTTGCGGAGCAGTTTCATTCGGAAAAGCTCGTGCGACTGCCGCGCCCGTTCCTCGCGTTTCGCCCGCCGGTCGAGACGCCCGCAGTTGCGGAGGCGCCGGCGCTGCGGAACGGGTTCGTCACCTTCGGGTCGTTCCACGCGTTGTGGAAGATCAACGCTCCACTGCTGCGGCTGTGGTCGGACGTCCTCAAATCGATGCCGAAATCGCGTCTGCTGATGAAAGCGGACGGCTTGGAAGACCCCGCCGTCGCGAAACGCGTCGCCGCGGTATTCGAAACCGCCGGCGTCGCACTGGATCGCGTGCGGCTTCTCGGCCGGGCGGCGACGTACGCCGGGCACTTGCAGGCGTACGCGGAGTGCGACGCGTGTCTCGACACCTACCCCTACGCCGGCACTACGACTACCTGCGAGGCACTGTGGATGGGGGTGCCAGTGATCTCACAAGTCGGCCAGACGCACCCGTCGCGCGTCGGGGCGAGCCTTCTGGCGGCGCTGGGCTTGTCTGAGGAGTTGTGCGTCGTGCCGGGATTCGAATCCTCCCGCGCGATTGCGCAGCTCGCCACGAACGTCGACCGGCTCGTCGAGATCCGCCGGGGCCTGCGCGACCGGTTCGCGGCTTCACCGCTCGCCGACGCGCGCTCGCTCACGCTGGAGATCGAGCGGGCGTTCGTCCGCATGTGGGAATCGGCATAGTTTTTTCCCTCTCCCCGCGTGCGGGGAGAGGGCCGGGGAGAGCGGTGGACGTTTGCTTTGCAACACGCGCAGTTCGACGAGTTTTCTCCCTCTCCCCGCGTGCGGGGAGAGGGAGAAAGATCAGCGACCCGGCCTCTCCGCGAAGCGCACCTTGAAGCGTCCGACGCCGCCGCCGAAGTGCACCTTGCCGGGGAGGGTTTGGTCGTGGGGGACGTCGGTGCCGGTGTAGTAGAACCACCACTCGTTCGGTTTTCCGGTCGGCACGGGGGACGCCGCGACGTACAAGCCGCACTTGTCGAACGTCTTGCCGAGGTCGAGCACCGCCGTGCGACCGGCGCGGTGCCACGTGACGCCGTCGCGGCTCAGGGCGGCGTGCACGCGGACCTGGTCGTCGCCGGTCGTGAATCCGGACGGGAACATCACGTAGAGCGAATCGCCGACCTTCGCGGCGGCGTTATTGTAATAGTGCAGGTCCTTGGGGTCCTTGTCGTCGGGTGCGAGGACGACACGCCGAGCGTCGGGGTTCAACGGGCCGGTAAACGTTTTCGACTCCAGGTAACCGACGACGCGTTTGCCGCCGGTTTCCGCAAGGTTGGTCCACATGCGGATGTAGAATCGGTACACGCCCGCCGATTCGTCGAAGAAGCAGACGTTGTCGGTGTCGGTGTGTCGGTGGAGCAGCAACCCGGGCTTGGCGGTCCAGTGGATGCCGTCGGGGGACGTGCCGCCGAACATGCACCAGGAGCCGTCGAGGAGCAGGCCGTAGACGCACTTGAAGCGTTCCGACGCCGGGCCCTTTGTGTCGACGAACACGCCGCTTCCGAAATCGTTGACCGCGAGGATGTTGTTGTGTTTGCTGCCGTTGTATTCGACGATGCCCAGGTCGGGCCGCTCCCAGTGCACGCCGTCCTTTGACGTGGCATAGCAAAGCGTGAAGTCGGCGTCGCCCTTGTAGGTGGCGGCGTCGAACGCGATGTACCACATCCGCCAGTCGGTCTCCGCCATGCGGATGACCCGGCAGTAGCCCATCGTGAAAGATTCCCACTGCTTTTCGGATTTCAGGAGGGGTTCGGCGGTGCGGTCGGAGATCTCGATCTTCGGCAGCGGCTCTTCGGCGCGGGCGTTGGAGTCCGCGAGAAGTATCGCAGCAGCGACGAAAGCAATCGTCACGATCAGGGTGCGCATAGATGTGTTCCTTCTCACCCGAATACGGGCAAGAAGGGCAGCACGTTGCAGCTCTCACAGCTTTTTAGAAGAAGATCCACCCGCCGATGATCAGGTGCAGGACGCCAATCAGGGCGGCGGCGCCGGCGATGGGGATCGCGAGGCCTTTCACCTTGGCGTAAATGCCTTCCTTGAACAGGCCCTTGTCGCGCAGGAATTCCGCGGCGATGACCGCGCCGGCGGCGATCAGCGCGACGGCGGGCAGGAACTCGAAGACGATGCAGCTGCCGAGCAGCAGCAAGAGACCCAGGCCCATGAAAACCAGGCCGATGACGCCGGCGTTGCCGCCGTTTGTCATCGACGTTGTGACTTCGCCGGCAGGGCTCGCAGCCACCGCCGCGGGGACCGCTGCCGGACGTGCTTTCAAAAACGTGAGTCCCGCCGCGGCGAGCACCAGCAGCGTGACGAAGATCCGCCACATCCACCCGATCACGCCGGTGCCCGATGACGATGAGGACGACGAACCCCCAGACCCTGCCGACACCGTCATCCCCGGGCCGATCGCAATCGGAGGGGCGTACAGACCCGTCACCTGGATCACGGTGCAAGGCATCGTGCGGTAGTCGTCGATGCTGCCGATCCGGTCGCTGCCGCTGCGGACTTCGACGTTCACGCGCTGTTTGATCTGCCCCGGCCCCTGCACGACGCCGATCACGTCCCAATCCGTGTGATCGTCCGGGCCGCTGCCGGTTTTCTCGCGCACGTCTTTGAACGCAGCGTTGACGTTGTCGGCGTAATTGCCGGCGACCGGCATGCCGTTGATCTCCATCGCGAAGTCGTAGCCGCTCCAATCCCACCCCGCGCGGTTGCGGACTTTCTTCAGCCGGATCGTCTTGCCCTTCCACTTGTCCGCCTCGGCGGGATTGAAGCCGTCCTCGGCCTTGATCTCCTTGTCGATGCCCGGCCAGGCCGCCCTCGCGGCTTCGACCATCTTGTTGAATGTCTCTTCTTTCGCCTTGTCGGCGGCGTCGAGGGCGCCGTTCCACTTGTCGTTAAGCTTCTTGGCGCGCGCCTGGTTTGGTTCCATGTACTTCGACCCCGCGAACCAACGTTCGGCGTCGCGGGACATCGAGTCGGGCCTGTTGAACGAAAGATCATCGCGGCGCGGCGTCGGGAGCTTTTCGGCCTCCTCGAGCAACTTGTTGAAGTTGTCGTTCACTTTCTTGTACGCCGATTCGAGCGTTTTTCGCGCGTCGGCCATCGTTGCTTTGACTGTCGCGTCATTCGGGTAGGTGGTCTCGGCTTTCTTCACGTTCTCGTCTTCGAGGAAATACTTCGTGCGATTGATCGCCACCACCGTCTGGGGCATCAGCAGGTCGGACATGCCCTGCGAGCCTTCCTTCGTGTAGCGCTCCCACGTCGGGCCCGCCGTCTCGGCCTCCCAGCCTTTGAAGTACTCCTTGGTGGTCTTCCAGTAGTCGGCGATGCGGTTGACGGCGTCGGCCTGCTCGCTGGCGGCGCCCATCGATTCGAGCTTCTTGTCGTAGCCGTCGAGCTTCGCGAAGACGGCCTTGATCTCGGGGTCGTCCGGCGGGAGCGAGTCGAACATGCCGCGGATGCGCTTGATCTCCGTCTCCAGCGACTGGCTGATGCTGTAGACCTGGTTTTGGTCCTTTCCCTTGAAAGGGTCTGACGCCATCGTCTTGTCGAGGTCGGCCAGGAGCGGCTTCGCGTTGTCCATGACGCGTTTCTTCGCGCCCTTAACCGCCATCGTGCGCAGGTTGGTGGCGCGGTCGCGGAGTTTCTTGGCCGCCGCGGCGTCGAGGTATTTCTTGGCGTCGTCGGAGTCGAGCTTTTCGAGCGCGTCCTTGGTGGTGTCCATCGCCATATCGGGTCTGGCCTGCACGCCGCTGGCGGCATCGTCGATCAGTCGCGTGATCTCTTTGGTGAGCCGTTCGGACTTGAACTGCTTCAGCTTCGGCTCGGCCTGTTTCTTGAGCGCGGCGAGCTCTTTCGCGACGGGGGCCTTTTCGGCTTCGGGGACGCCGTCGAGAAATTCCTCGGTGCTGGCCATCTCCTGCTCGAGCCCAATCCAGTTCTCGTTTTGAAGATTTGACTTGGCCTCTTCGAGGTGCTTCTTGGCCGTTTCGACGTCGCCGGCCCGGGAATGTTGAGGGGTGGTCAGGAGCAGAAAAGCCGCGCCGACTACGGCGGCGACGACGACGACCCACGGCGACGAGCGCGTGCGAAACATATCCAGATCCTTTCCCTGTTCCCCCGTTGTGTGAAGGCAACAAACTAACGCCGTTGGCAGGTTATTGCACGCGATTCGACGGCCCGGACCTTGTGCCGTTCCATGCCCGCTTTTCAGGCGAAATTGACTCTCTTTCCGCGATTCCTATACTTCCGCCCTTTCCAAAATTCGTCGCACCGGAGATCGCAAAACCATGGCCATGACAATCGCCCGAAAACCCAAGCCCGCCTCGAAGAAACCTGCCAAGCCGGCCGGCAAGTCATCGAAGAGCGTAAAGCGTGTCTATTTCTTCGGTAACGGCAAAGCCGAAGGCAACGCGGGCATGAAAGATTTGCTCGGCGGCAAGGGCGCAAATCTTGCCGACATGACCCTCGTCCCCCTGCCGGTTCCTCCCGGCTTCACCATCACCACCGACACCTGCGGCGACTACAACGACGCCGGCCAGCGGCTCCCGAAAGGGCTGATGGAAGAGGTGCGGGCCAACATTGCGAAAGTTGAAAAAGCTACCGGCAAGCGCTTCGGCGACGCCGCGAACCCGCTGCTGGTCGCCGCACGCTCTGGCGCCAAGTTCTCCATGCCAGGCATGATGGACACGGTGCTGAACATCGGCCTGAACGATAAGGCCGTCGAGGGGCTCGCAAAGCTCAGCAACAACGAGCGTTTCGCGTACGACAGCTACCGCCGGCTCATCAACATGTTCGGCGACACAGTGATGGGCGTCGACCACCACCACTTCGAGCACGAACTGTCCGCCGTGAAGCGTGCCAAGGGCGTCGAGCTCGACACGCAGCTCGACGTCGACGGGCTCAAAGAAGTCGTCGACCGCTATAAAGCCGTTTACGAGAAGCACGTCGGCTCGCCGTTCCCGAACGATCCGTACGAACAGCTCGAGGCCGCGATCGAAGCGGTGTTCAAGAGCTGGATGGGCGACCGCGCGATCAAGTATCGCGAGCTGAACGACATCCGTGGCGTGCGCGGAACGGCAGTCAATGTGCAGGCGATGGTCTTCGGCAACATGGGCGACGACTCGGCGACTGGCGTCGCGTTCACGCGCGACCCGTCGACCGGCGAGAACGTCTTCTACGGCGAATTCCTGGTGAACGCGCAAGGCGAGGACGTCGTCGCGGGCATCCGTACGCCGCTGGAATGCAAGACCGAGATGGGCAAGTGGAGTCAGCGCTCGTGGAAAGAATTGCAGAACGTGAAGAGCGTTCTTGAGAAGCGCTACAAGGACGTGCAGGACTTCGAGTTCACGATTGAAAAGGGCAAGCTGTACATGCTCCAGACGCGCAACGGCAAGCGGACCGCGCAGGCCGCCGTACGGATCGCGGTGGAGATGGTGAAAGAGCGGCTGATCGACGAAAAAACCGCGATTTTGCGGGTCGAACCGGCGTCGCTCGACCAATTGCTGCACCCGACGTTTGACCCGAGCGCCGACAAGCAGGTGATCGCGACCGGCCTGCCGGCGTCGCCGGGGGCCGCTGTCGGCAAAATCGCGTTTACGGCCGAAGAGGCTGAGCAGCGCGTCGCGGCCGGCGAGAAGATCATCCTCGTCCGTCGCGAAACCGAGCCGGCGGACATCGGCGGCATGCACGTCTCCGAGGGCATCCTGACCAGCACCGGCGGCATGACCTCGCACGCGGCCGTCGTCGCGCGCGGCATGGGCACGCCTTGCGTCGCGGGGGCTGGCGCCGTCGAGATCGACGCGGCCAACAAGACCTGCCGCATCAACGGCAAGACCTACGGGCCGAACGACTGGCTGAGCCTAGACGGCGGCAAGACCCCGGCCGGCGAGGTGTACGAAGGCCAGGTGCCGACCGTCGAAGCGACGCTGAGCGGCGCGTTCGCCCAGATCATGAAGTGGGCGGACAAGTACCGCACGCTGAAGGTCCGCACGAATGCGGACACGCCGCACGATTCGGAAGTGGCCCGCGGCTTCGGCGCCGAAGGCATCGGCCTGACGCGCACCGAGCACATGTTCTTCGACCCCCAGCGTATCCACAACATGCGCGAGATGATCCTCGCGACCGACACCGCCGGCCGCGAGCGGGCGCTGGCGAAGCTATTGCCGTATCAGAAGGAAGACTTCGTCGGCATCTTCACGGCGATGAAGGGCCTGCCGGTGACTATCCGCCTGCTCGACCCGCCGCTCCACGAATTCCTGCCGCACGGCGAGAAGGACCAGCGGGCACTAGCCGAATCGCTCGGCATGAGCTTCGAGCAGGTGAAGAACCGCGTGCAGCAACTGCACGAAGCCAACCCCATGCTCGGCCACCGCGGCGACCGGCTCGCGATCACGTACCCCGAGATCCTGATCATGCAGGTGCGGGCGATCATCGAGGCCGCCGTCGAGTGCAAGAAGGCGGGCATCAAGGTGCTGCCCGAGATCATGATCCCGCTCGCAGGCACCAAGCAGGAGTTGGATTTCCTGAAGAAGCACACGGTCGAGACCGCGAACGCGGTGTTCAAGGAAACCAAGACGCGCGTCGACTACATGTACGGCACGATGATCGAGGTCCCCCGCGCCGCGATCACTGCCGACGAATTGGCGGAGACGGCGGAGTTCTTTAGCTTCGGCACCAACGACCTGACGCAGATGACCTTCGGGTACAGCCGCGACGACGCCGGCAGCTTTTTGCCGGAATACGTGAAGAAGGAAATCCTGGAGCGCGACCCGTTCCAGAGCCTCGACACCGGCGGCGTCGGCAAGCTGGTGGGCATGGCCGTGAAGCTCGGCCGCTCGACCAAATCGAACCTGAAGTGCGGCATCTGCGGCGAACACGGCGGCGACCCCCGCTCCGTCGAGTTCTGCCACCAGGTGGGCCTCGACTACGTGAGCTGCAGCCCCTTCCGCGTCCCCATCGCGCGACTGGCGGCGGCCCACGCCGCAATCAAGCAGAACGGCGCGAAGCCGTCGAAAAAGAAGTGACCTCTTATTCCCTCTCCCCGCGTGCGGGGAGAGGGTGAGGGAGAGGGGCACGCCGTCTGACGTTTCAAACCGTTCGCTGAGCTGAAGACCCCTCTCCCACAGCCCTCTCCCCGCCCGCGGGGAGAGGGAGTTGGAGGGTCGTGGGGAGAGGAAAGAGGGGTCATTTCTTCGTTTCGAAGATCAGCAGGTACGGCACAGCGGCGTGGCCGGATTTGTCTTTGAAATTGCCGAAGTTTTCGCTGTTGAGCCAGATGGCGTAGGTCTTGCCGGGCTTCAGCTCGACGGGCAGCACGCACGTGCGCTTGTCGTCCTTGTAGTGCGGCTTGCCGGTCGTCTTCGGAAAGTTCTCCTCGCCCCACGTCGACCACGACCACGATCCGTTCTGCATCTCCTTGCTGTACGTGACGGTGATCTCCTTGATCGACGCGTCAACCCCGGACTTACCGGCCTCCGGCACGGTCTTCACGACTACCGGCGGGGCGTTCTTCAGGCTTACCGCGTTCCCGTCGCCGGCGTCCGCGGCGTCCTTCTTTTCATCAGCATCCTTCGCAGCGGCGACCGGCGCCGCGTCGGACTTGTCGGCGGCGGACGCGCTCTTTACCGCGATGATCCCGCCGGCGCCGCACACGAGGATCGCGGCGATCGTCGCCGCCGCAATGGTTTTGGTCTTCGCCCACATCATCATGGTCATCGCTCCTTTCGCGATTGAAGTTCCGAGAGTCGCACCGGCAACACCACTCGCGGCGGCCGTTGCCGCTGCCGCAACCGCACTACTGCCGAGGCCCGGCGGGGCCGTCGTTACGAGATGAGACGCGAGCATCGCCGCGAACGCCGACGCGTCGACCGTCGAGAGCATCGCCGCCGCGCCGCGGCGGGAGAGGCGCTGCCGCAGCCGCTCCACCGCGCGTCCGAGCCGCTGCTTCACCGCGCCTTCCGTCGTACGCATCCGCGCGGCGATCTCCGCGATCCCGCGGTCTTCGAAATACCGCAAGAGCACCGCTTCCCGATCAGCCGCAGGCAATTTGAGCACCGCGTCGTCGATCTGCTGCGCCACCTCGTGCCACACGAGCACGTCCGACGGATTCGCCGAACACGCGCCGGCGTGTTGCTGCCGCCGGGAGAATTCGTCGTGACGTTTTTGGCGTCGCGCTTCCATCTTGATCGCGTTCGCCGCCGCGTAGCGGACGCATTTGAGGAGCCACGCGCTCATCGCGCCGCCGCTGCTTCCGCGCGAGCACAGCGCTTTGGCCTTGCTCGCGAGGATAATGAAGACGGCCTGGGTGACGTCCTCGGCGAGGTGCCGGTCGCCGCCGACGCGCCGCGTCGCGGCGGAGAAGACGGCGTTCAGGTGCCGCCGGACGACCTGTGTAAACGCCGCCTCGTCGCGCTCGTGCGCGTACCGCCGCAGCAGTGCCCAGTCATCGTCGGCGCCGGCAGGCTCCATCGAAATGGGAATGTACGCTCGCAGAGGCACGGTCACGAAAATCTTTCCGAACGTCGAGAATTCGCGGCCGGATTGCCGGCCGCTGAGAGGATGACGGGGGTCGCGTCACGATTTTTCGCTTGCCCGGGTGAAAATCCGAAGCTATCGTCCCCCCGCTTCGGAGTACGCGTCATGCGATTGCTGCACGTCATAAATCTCTTCCCTGGCCTGGCGGCCCTCGGTACGCCGGGATCGCCGCGTTGCGCGGCGTAATCGGCCTCAGAACTTAATCCAGTTTTTGAAGCGACCGTTTTGTGCTTTACCGCGTCCCCGCGTGGACGCATTGAACCATGTTTTTTCACACGATTGACCCCGAGCGCCCGATCGGCGTAGAGCGAACCCGCCCCCGCGGCCCGCTCGACGCGGTCGGCCTGACCGCATCCGTCAATTCCGACCTCGCGTTCAGCGAGCGGGCCGCCGGCTTCCTGCGCGCGTACCTCGCCGACACGGGGCTGCGCGAATACAGCATCTTTTACGTGACCGAGTTGGACATGGAAGACCTGGACGAGCATCTGCCGGCGATGTGCGCCAGCGCCGGAGCGCCCGTCCCGACGTGGGCGGCCGCGCCCGCGGTCACCGAAGGCGGCGCCGGACTGCGAGCCGTCTCGATCGACAGCAAGGACAAGCCCAAGATCTGCAGCGCCGGCTTCCTTCGGCTTAGTCACGCCGACGTCGTGCTGGCGCGGTGGCATTGGGTGGACGTCGAACACGGTGGCGTAAACATCAACTGGCTCTGCGCCGCGCCGACGGCCGAGCACATCGTGCGCCTGCGCGCGCAGGTCCGCCGGCATCGTCACCTGTACGGCCAATCGACGTGGCAGATCATCCGCGGCGCCCACGGCGGTGAGCGTGTGCCCCGGGAAACCGTCGACGACGACGCGCTGCTCATGGCACCGCGCCTGCGCGAGCGGTTCTTCACCGAAATCTCGGGATTCTTCGGCGAGAAAGTGGCGGCGCTCTACAAGTCGCTCGGCGTGCCGTACCGCCGCGGCGTGCTGCTGCACGGCCCGCCGGGCAACGGCAAGACGAGTCTGATCCGCCACCTCGCGGCCAAGGTGCCCACGATCCCCGGCATGATCCTGCGCCCGCACGCGCGCTTCGACAGCGACGACCTCACCACCGTCCTGAAACGCTGGGCCGACGACGCGCCCGCGATCCTCGTCATCGAAGACCTCGACTGGCTGCTCGAGCGCGTGAACGTCTCGTGCTTCCTCAACCTGCTCGACGGCGTCGAGACCGCGACCACCGGCGGCCTGCTGCTGATCGCGACGACGAACCACCCCGAAAAGCTCGACTCCGCCGTGAACAACCGCCCCGGCCGCTTCGACGTGGTGATGGAAATCCCCCCGCCGGACGAATCGCTGCGGCTCGAATACCTGCGCCGGCACCTGCCAGGCGTCGGCGATGACGTGATCGCGGAGGCCGCCGCGGGTGGGGAAGGCTTAGCCTTCGCGCACCTTCAGGAAATCGTTCGCCTCGCCGGCCTGATCGCGGTGAACGCCGGCCGGAGCGTGCGGATCGACGAGGACGTGCGCAAGGCCTTCCGCACCGTGCGCGAGAGCTTCGACGACGCCGTCCGCCGCTTCCCCGGCGCCGCGAGCGGCGCGTTCGGGTTGGCAGAGCTGCACCGAAAGCGCGCAGTTAAACGCTAACATCGCACGCGTGGCCTGGTCGCTTTAGCGACCACGGTCTAGACGTCGAAGACGGTGGCGCTCGTAGCGTTTGTACGGAACGCGCTCGGGGAACGCGTTAAGTTCAACGGCGCGCGCGATCGCGGGCTCGAGCTCGAGATCAATGCGTGTGTGCGGGTATTCGCGGTAATCGCGAACGATCCCCGCGCGTACCGCTTGCATCAGTGTGTATTGGTAGGCACGCCGAGCTTGCAGGACGTCGCGAATACAACCGTCGAAGTAGTCCTGGTTCCCGGCCCTGCGCCAGAACGGCACGTGACGAAGCGGCAGGAGGTCGTTGACGAGTTTCGCGACGGAGCCGTGAATGCGCTGCATCAACCGTCCGAGGTTGTCACCGACCCGCAGGTAGCCGAGCACGTGGTAGTGATTGTTCATCAGTGTTTTGACCCACGGTTCGAATCCATACTCGTTCGCGTAGTGGTCGAATCGGTCCCAGAAGACGGCTTTCGCTTCTTCGGATTTGAATGCCGGATGGCGCTCGCGACAGCGCGCCGTGATGAAGTAAACCGTATTGTCGCGGTACCAGTGCTCGAACCGGTGCTGCCCGTCGTAAAACTCGTGTTCGGTCGCGGCGCTGGTTCGAAACGTGCGCGGCATGGCTAAAGCGTAGCAAGCGTTGATCCGCGCCGCGAACCATGGTCGCTGAAGCGACCAGGCCACGCGGTTACATGGCTGAACGGTTGCGTGCGGCGCGGTCGGGGATAACATGCGCCGCTCGACATCGGAGGATCACGCGTGCCAGCAACCGACATCCACATCACCGTCACCGACCGCGCTAATCGAAAGTGCGCCAGCTCCGGCTCGAAGTGGGAGCCGATCATGGGGTATTCGCGCGCGGTGCGGAGCGGGAATCTCATCGCGGTGACCGGGACGGTCGGCGTCAACGCCGACGGGTCTTACCCCCCGACGCTCGCGGAGCAGACGAGGCGTTCGCTCCAGATCGTCCGCGCGGCGATCGAAGCGCTCGGTGGAAAGATGGAACACGTCATACGCACCCGGATGTTCGTCACCGATGTCAGCAAGTGGGAAGAGGTCGCAAAAGTCCACGGCGAAGTCTTCGCCGAGATCCGCCCGGCCACCAGCATACTGGAGGTCGCAAAGCTGATCGACGCCGCGGCGCAGATCGAGATCGAGGCGGACGCGGTCCTGCCTTAGACGGCCGCGTCAGAACATCTTCATCTGATCCCGCTCGAAGCTGAATTTGCTCTGGGGCTGGTCGATGGGGACCTTGTACCGGCCGCTCCAGCACGCCGTGCAGTAGTCGTTTGCGGGGAGCTTCATGCAGCTCAGGAGGCCTTCGAGGCTCAGGTACGCGACGCTGTCGACCTCGAGGAAGTCCCGGATCTGCTCGACCGTGCGGTTGTGGGCGATCAATTCTGTGCTGGTGGGGAAATCGATCCCGTAAAAACACGGGTGGCGGATCGGCGGGCAGCTCACGCGGAGGTGAATCTCTTTCGCGCCGGCTTTTCTCAGGGCACGCATCTTTGACTGCGTCGTCGTGCCGCGCACCACGCTGTCTTCGACGATCACGACGCGCTTGCCGTCGACCACGTCGGGGATGATGTTCAGCTTCAGCGCGACGGCGCGGTCGCGGGCGGCCTGGCCAGGGAGGATGAACGTGCGACCGACGAAGCGGTTGGGCACGATCCCCTCTTCGAACGCGATGCCGGATTCGTTGGCGAAGCCGAGCGCGGCGGACCGTCCGCTGTCGGGCATGGGCATCACGAAATCGGCTTTGACCGGCGCTTCCCGCGCAAGTTGACGGCCCATGCGCTCGCGCGCACGGTGGACGTTCTGGCCGAAGATGTTGCTGGCCGGATTCGCGAAATAGACGTGCTCGAAGACGCAGTGGGCCAGTTCCGGAGCCGGCGCGTCGAAATGGCGGCTGTGCACGCCGGACTCGTCGATGCGGACGATCTCGCCGGGCTCGATCTCGCGCACGCACGTGGCGTCGATCGCGTCGAACGCGCACGTCTCGCTCGCCACGCACCAGTGTCCCTGCGGCGTCTTGCCCAGAACCAGCGGGCGGATGCCCCACGGGTCGCGCACGGCTTCCATCCGGTTCGGGAACAAAAACAGCAGCGAATACGCCCCCTGCAAATGCTTCAGCACGTGCGGGAGCGGGTCGTGCTTTTCGACGTGCGTGGGTTTCGCGAGAAGGTGGACGATGATTTCGGTGTCGGTCGTGCTCTGGAAGATGTGGCCGTGCTCTTCGTACTGCTTTCGCAGCAGGGCCGCATTAATCAGATTCCCGTTATGCGCGACGGCAACGGGGCCCATCAGGTATTGCCGCAGGAGCGGCTGGGCGTTGCAGAGCTTCGAGCTGCCGGTGGTCGAATAGCGGACGTGACCGATCGCGGCGTGGCCGGTCAGCTCTTCCCGCAGCATGCGCGGCGTAAAAACCTGGCTGACGAGTCCCATGCCGGCGTGGCCGTTGAGCGCGGCCCCGTCGGAGACGGCGATGCCCGCCGACTCCTGCCCGCGGTGCTGTTGCGCAAAGAGGCCCTGGTAAACGATCTGCGAGGCTTCGCTGGTCCCCCAGATGCCGAACAGGCCGCACTTTTCCTTTTTCTCGTATTCTTCGAAGAGTTCGAGCGAGACGGGCAACGGGTGCTCCGGGTTAGGAAACCGCAATGATAGGCTCGCGCTCACGTGCCGGGATCGGGTACGGGCTGCCTGGGCAATAGATCAGAAACGGCAACGCTCGCACGAGACGCCGCCACGGGCACGATCGTCGCGCCGGGTCGAAGAATCTCGACGCTCTGGTACTTGTGCCCGAAGTCCTCGCCCGCCTGTGGCTCGGGCCGGCGATGAACTTCGATCTGGTGGTTGGCGACGTCGACAATCCAGTACTCCGGCACGCCACTCGCCGCGTAGCCGTTGGCTTTCTTACGATCCATCGCGAGCGAGCTTGCGGAGACTTCGACGACGAGCAACGCCGTCGTCGGATGCGCCGTGCAATCGTCCGGGCTTCCACGAATCACTGCTAGATCGGGCTCCGGCTCGGAATCATTGGGAAGCTCAACAGGATTCCCGTATCGAATCCAATGCGCCGCGTCCGGAAAATGCGGACGGAGCGCCCGCGCGACGCGCTCGATCGTCACGACGTGCCAATTCCCTTGCGGCGGCATCTCGATGATCTCCCCTTCCCAGAGGTAGACACGTCGCCCTTCAAAGTAGCCCCGCTTGCCCAGCTCGTAGTACTGCTTGCGCGTCCAGCGGAACCGACCCTCTTGCTTCGGCCGGGCCGGACCGCGGTCTTCTGCGGCGTCCGCGATCGGCGTCGATCCTGCAGTCACCGGATTGTGGGAAGTCGTCGTCATGGCAGGCCCTTGCGAACTGCACTTTCCCGACGTCGCGATTATAACCGCATCCGTCCGCTTCGCCCAATGAGCCAACGACGCCGACGAGCCCCGCGCGAGAAGGACCTGACCAGCCGGTATTTGTCCGGCGGGCTGGACGAGGACCGCGTCGAGCAGCAGCAACGATTTACGCCACGGTCCAAGGCCGCCGAGCAGAACAAGATCCTGAAGACCGCGATGATGCGCGCGGCGGAGGAACAGATCGCCGGCGATGTCGAATCGCTGCCGGTCGGCGAGGTCGTGCAGGTCTTCAGCCTCTACAGTGAGGTGGAATACGAAGGCTCGGCGTATCTATCAGTCGTCCGAAAGACGCTCACGAAAATTTCGGACACGTCGATCGTCGTTGGGGATCGGGTTCGGTTTCGCATCGTGGAGTCGACTGACGAATCGCGAGAAGCGGTGATCGAACAGGTCTTGCCGCGCCGGACGGTCCTGACCCGCGCCGACAGCTTAAAGGGGATCGAGCAGCACCCGATCGTCGCCAACGCCGACCAGATGCTGATCGTCGCGAGTTTGCGCGAACCGAGGGTGAAGTGGGGACTGGTCGATCGCATGTTGGTCGCAGCGCAGGCGGGCGGACTGACGCCGGTCGTGTGCTTGAACAAGCTCGACCTGGCGCCGGACGACGCCGACGCGTCGCGCGACGAGGCGCGGGACGTCCTCTCCCATTATCGATCGCTCGGCATCACGACGATCGAGACGAGCGTCATGCGCGACACCGGGCTGGATGACATTCGCGAAACGCTGCGCGACAAGACGACCGTCCTCGCCGGCCATAGCGGCGTCGGCAAGAGCAGCCTCGCGCGGGCGATCCAGCCGAGCCTCGATTTGCGCGTCGGCGCGATCTCCGGCTACACGGGAAAAGGCCGGCACACGACGACCTCCGCGCGACGCTACCCGCTGGAGGTCGGCGGCGCGGTGATCGACACGCCGGGCGTAAAGCTATTTGGGCTTTGGGGTGTGACGCGCGAGAATCTCGGCGAGTTTTTCCCCGACCTCGTGAATGACCGAGCGCCCGACTGGCGTCGGGAAAGTTACCGGCGAATCGCCGATTCGCTGCCGCCGCCGGCTTATTGACGTCGTCTGGCGCGGTGCCGACAAAGACAGGTCACACCTGCGCCAAACGCGAGAGCGATGCCGGCCGGCTCGGGCACCGGAGTAAACAGGAAGGACCGCATGCCGCCGCCGTCCGCCGTTGAGCCCTGTGCGACGATGTAACCGGCGTCGTTGATTTGCGTCGCCTGTTCCAGATGAACGGGAAAGCCCGCTGGGACCAAGTCGTTGAGGTCGTACATGCTCGTACCGTCAAAGTAAAACGCGTCGCGAACGCCGTTGACGTAAGAGTACCCGACGACTTGGTCGAGATTATTGATCGCCTTCGCTTCGGTCTGGCCGCCAAGCGACGGGAGTTCGTGCATGGTTGTACCGTCGTAGAGGAACGCGGAGATGCGGGCATTGCCGGTCGTGCCGGACAAGCCGACGATGTGCCCGGCCTCGTTGATGTCGTTGGAGAAGCTATAGAACCCCCCGAGGTTTCCCAGGTCGCGAACGGAGCCGTCGACGTCGAGCATGATGATGTTGTACTTGGCGTCGCCGGCGGTTGACGACGATCCCGCGGCTTGTCCTGCGCCATTCATGGCGCTGAGGCCGGTGGCCTGTCCGCCGAGCGTGCCGAGATCGCGCATCGGGCCGGCCCCCTCATAGGCGAACGCGCGGCCGATCGGATATCCCGGCAGAAAAAGGGTTCCGACAACCCGCCCCGTTTCACTGATGTGCTCAGCGCTGCTCGAACTACCGATCGTGTCGATATTGGTCATCACCCCGTTCCGGTAAATCCAGGCGCGCTCCGGCGAGCTGAAAAACGGTCGCGCGGAGCCGACGACTTGACCGGCCTCGTTGATGTCCAGCGCCGACGCCTGATTGAGCTGAGCGCTCGGCGTGCCGATGTCGAGCAAGCCGGAACCGGGCGTGTAGATGAACGCGTGTGAATCGATCCCGCCGACGATCTGCCCGTGCTCATTGATCGCGTTGGCCGTGCTGGAGAACGCGTTGCCGTCGAGGTCGACCATGCCGGTGGCCGGCGTGTAGGAAAACGCGTGGGAGCGGCTCGCGGAGTTGTACGACCAGCCGACGACGACGCCGGACTCGTTCATGTCGTTGACCTGCGTCCACGAACCTCCGAACGAGCCGATGTCATGGACTTGGAACTGCGGCGTAACCGCCGCGGCGACGTGTGCCAGGACAGAGCACAACGCGAGCGGCGCGCAAACGAATGCAATCAGACTGCGCATAAAGTACACATCCCGTCCGTCCGGTTTTCCGGGCGATCGCCGAACAGGGCAACCGCGTCCCTGGCAATCGATCAAATTGCGAGCGAAGACCCCAAAGGCACCCCCGCTGCAGAGTGTAACACGTGCGGATTGATTACAAAAGCGCCGGAGTGACAACGCGAGCACGCGCGCGGCAACTTTTCAGCGGCTGAGTGATCCACATCACTGGCGCGCGCGCGCGGGCTACGTAAGCCCGCGAATCCCGATTGACGCCAGCACCAACAGCAGAAGCACCAGGCCGACCGTCAACAGGCTCACCCTGTCCTTCATCGCGAACAGCATCGGGTCTTCGGTAAGACTGCGCCGCCGCGCGAAGAACCAGACGCGCGTGATCCAATAGAGCATCACGGGGCATAGGAGCCACAACAGCGACGGCGAGTGGTACAGCTTCGCCGCTTCCGGGGATTGGTTCACGTAAAGCGCGAGCACGAGCACAGACATGTATCCGCTCGCCGGGCCGACGGCTTCGATGACGGTGAGGTCTTCCACGCGATACGCGCGCCCGCGGAGCTGCGAGCCGGAGCCTTCATCCTGCATCCGCAGTAATTCGGCGTAGCGCTTGGCGAACGCGAGGCTCAGGAAAAAGAAGATGCAGAACGCCAGCAGCCACTTGCTGACCTCTATCTGCGCGGCTTGCCCACCGGCAAGCACGCGGTGCGTGTACAGGCCGGCGAGGAAGAAGACGTCGAGCAGAAGCTTCCGCTTCAGCCAGAAGGAGTAGGCCGTTGTGATGACGACGTAGAGCGCCAGCATCACCGTGAACGGCCAGGGCAGCGTCGAGATTGAAATCGCAAACCCCGCGGCGAGCAGGGCGAGGATCATCACCACGCCGACGCCGACGGGCAGCCGTCCGGCGGCGAAGGGGCGGTTGCGTTTGACGGGGTGGTGACGGTCGTGCTCGCGGTCCCACAGGTCGTTCAGCACGTACGACGCCGACGCGCACAGGCAGAACGCCGCGAACGACAGCAGCCCGGCGACGAGGTGCTGGCGGTCGCGGATCTGGTGCGACATCAGGATCGGCACGAAGAGCAGCAGGTTTTTGCCCCACTGATACGGCCGCAGCGCACGCACGACTTCCCACGGCACCGACGCCGTCTGCGGGCGTGGCGCGCCCCCGGAAACCGGCATGATCGGCGGCTCGGTTGTGACGGTCTCCTGCAAGGTTTCGATCTCCGCGCACGCGTGCGATGCTGAAGTCTATGCCCATATCGGACCGCACGCCGCCGACTCTCAACGGTTTGCCCGCCTCGGCTTGCCCCCCGCCGCCAGATGCTTTAGAATCTGCTGGATTATCGGCTCTTCGAGCCGTTGCCCCCGTCCCCGGAGAACCTGTTCGTGGCGAAATCCGAGCCCATTGAAGTCGAAGCGACCGTGTCCCAGGCGTTGCCGAACGCGATGTTCAAGCTGAAGCTTGACGGCTCTGACAAGGAAATCCTCGGCATCGTCTCCGGGAAAATGCGCAAGCACTTCATCCGCATCCTGCCCGGCGACCGGGTTAAGGTCGAGATCTCACCTTACGACTGGACCAAGGGGCGGATCGTCTTCCGGCAGAAGTAACGTCCTCACCTGTTGTAAAACTCTTTCACCGATCGCATCTGCAGCACGATCAGCAGCGTGAGGGGATAGACCAGCCCGAGCCCGGCGAGGATCGACTGCTGCACGCCGATCGAGAGCGCCGAGTCGGCGTTCTGCGTGGTCATCGGGCCCGTTCCGGCGGCGGAGAGGGCTTGGACGAAGCTGCTCGCCAGCCACCACACCGACACCGCCGCCGCGATGCCGATCGGGAGCTTCAGCGCGGTGAAGATAAAGTGGAGCTTTCTTGCGCCGCGCGATCCGCGCAGCGCGAGGATGCCGATCACCAGCAGGTAAACCGCCAGGGCAAACCCGGCGAACGTAGTGATCATCGAGACGGCCATCGCGGTGCCTTCAAACTTCGCGCGGCGCGGCGGTGCGATGATCGCCGCGCCCGCCGCGACCCCGGGTCCGACGGTGGCAGTGCCCCCATTGCTGCCAGTGAGCTGGCCCTGCGGCCCGATCGTCGCCGTGCCGTTCGGCAGCACGACCAAGACCGACCCGTCGCCGAGCGACACTGCCGAACGGACTGCCGTCTGCACGTTCATGCGCGTCACGTAGCTCTGTCCCGGTGTCGTGAGGAGCACGCGCAACGCGGTGAGCTGCGCCGAGTTCATCACGTTGCCGCTCGCCGACTGCGCCTGCCCGACGACGCGCTCGACCTCCGCCGCGGTCAGGGCGGCATTGCCGCTCGTCAACGTCGAAACGCGCACGACGTTTCGCCCGCCCTTGGGATAAAACACCGCGCGGTCGTCGTAAAGCTCGACCCGGCCGCGCGTCGTTCGGAACACATCCGGCGGGGTCTGCGTCGGGTCGGCGGTCAGGCCGCTGGAGCTCGATTCCAGCATCGACTCGACACGCCCCGGCGTCAGCGGACGACCGTCGTTCGGAAAAATGTCGTACCCGCAGCGCGCGAGGAGGAGATTCAGTTCTTCAGCCCGCGGCGGCGAGAACGAGCGGAGGTCGCCGAGCGTCTTGACGACGACGGCGCGGTCGCGGCGTTCGAACCCGCGCGGCGAGACGGGGACGTCGGCCACACCGGGATCGTCGTCCGGCGTTTCCGACGAATCCCCGACCGTGACCTCTACGGGCGGCGACGTCGGCGGCCCGGGGGGCAGCTTCCTCGGCGACGTCGGCGCAACCGGCATCGTCGCCGGTAACGGCGTCGTCATCGGCACACCGGTCGCGGTCGGCGACGGGAAATTCGCCATGATAATCAGCTGAAACAGCGCGACCAGTCGCCAGACGCCGCCGATGAATCCGAGGCCCGCGAGGACAATGCTCGTGACGCCGATCGCGGTGATCACGCCCGGCTTGGCCGGCCGCGCGTCGACCGTGTACGGCATCGCCGACAGCGGCAACACCTGCCGGTATGCGTACGGCGGCGGCGGCGAGCCGACGGGCGGCGCGGACACCGGCGGCGCCGCCGCCGGGAGCGGCGACTGTGGCGGCGGCGATGACGGATCCGGAAACTGCGACATGACGCGTGCGTTCCCCGAGTTCGCGCCATTGTAAATTCGCCGGCGACGATTGGAAAATCCGAATCGGGTTGCGCGGGGGCCGTGCGCACGAATTTGCCGCGGCGGCCCTGGCGTTGCGGTAAGATTTTCCGAATGCAATCACCTCGCTGCCCGTGCCGCCGCCGGGCGTTCCCGTCGCTGCCGCTGCTGATCGCGCTCTTCGCGCCGCTCGCGCTCGTCGGCGTCGCCGACGGTGAGCGGCCCGCCGCCGCCGCGCCCGCGAATAAAGCCACGGAACGCAAGCCCGTCCCCGCCGAGCGCGAGGACGGCATCGCCGTCTTCTTCTCCCCCAACGGCGGCGCGTTGCCGGCGGTGGTGGAGGTCGTCAACTCCGCGCAGCGCACGCTCGACGTCCAGGCCTACCTTCTGACGACCAAGGAAATCGCCGGCGCGATCGCGAAGGCGCACCAGCGCGGGGTCAAAGTTCGGGTGGTGATGGACGGCGACAAGGCCGGCGACGAGTACTCCGCCGCCACCTACCTCGACAACGCCGGCGTCCCCGTCTGGCTCGACAACGAGCACAAGGAAGCCCACAACAAGGTGATGCTCGTCGACAACAAGCTGATCGTCACCGGCTCGTTCAACTTCACCCGGGCCGCCGACGAGGACAACGCCGAGAACCTGCTGGTGATCTCGGGAAAGCCCAAGCTATACGCCGCCTACGCGAAGAACTTCGAGCTCCACCGCAAGCACGCCAAGCCGTACAAGCGTGGCGGCGGCGGCGGGAAGAAATGATCAACCCACCTGGTGCGCCGGCTTGGGCAACTCGTCGTGGATCGTCTGCTGCTTCGGCTGGTCCCCCGCGTACGTGAAGAGCATCATGTCGTCGTCGATGCGGGCCTGCAGGTGTACCGGCCGCTGCCAGATCTTGTGCACGTTCTTCAGCGTCTCGACGGCGTACTTGATCTCGATGTCCAGGCCGTTGTGCCGGTGCGCGAGGTATAGCTCTCCTCGGTTGCAGTAGTTGCCGTCGGCGACGTAGATGAACGGCTGGCCCATGTTCGTGAGCTGGTACAGCAGCGTCTGCTTGATGCGCTGCGGGTCGCGGCTGACGATCCGCAGGTGTCCGGTGTGCGGGTCGCGCCCGTACTGGTAGTACTTGTGCCGCTCGATGAATTCCGGCGTCAGGAATTCGTCGATGAAATTCACGTCGTTGTAAACACGCCGGACCTCGAAGATCTTCTCGCGCCCGAGCCCCAGCCCCTTGTCCCACTTCTTCTTTTCCCCGAGGTTTTCGGATTCCTCGTATTCCTTGCCGAATTTTCCCTTATTCCACCGGTCTTCGATGTCGCGGAACAATTCGATCCCGATCTTGTACGGGTTAAACCCGCCCGGCGGCATGTGCACAGTGCCGCTGTGATGGTCGGCGTAGTCGATGACCTCCCTGGCCTCGACGAAGTGCTTGGTCATCAAAGTTGAATGCCAGAAAGACGCCCACCCTTCGTTCATCACCTTCGTCATCCCCTGCGGCGCGTAGTAATAACTCTCCTCGCGCACGATCGACAGGCAGTCGGCCTGCCAGTCTTCCATGCGGGCGTTTTCGAGCAGGTACTGCAGCACGTCGCGCGTCGGACGCGCCGGGGTGACGTGGCGATTCTTCTGGGCTTCTTCGCGATGGCGCTTCGCCTCGGCTTCCAACGCCTCCGGCGGGTTCATCCAGCGGTCGAGGTAGTCCTTGCTCTTGAACTTCGTGACCTGCGGCTCCTCGCGCCTGGCCTGCTCCTTCGGCTTTTCCAACGGCCCGCGGTTGAGGAACATGCTGTGGGCGTCGATCAGGTGCTCGATGCTCAGGCAGACGTCCAGCCAGCGCTCCACGTTGTCTTGCCCGTGCTTCTCGATGTGCTTGCGGACGTGCGTGGCGTGGTTCGCCATCTCGTCCATCATTTTCCGGTTCGTCTGGCTGAACCACAGGTTGTTCTTGAAGAAATCGCTATGCCCGTAGACGTGGGCGATGACGAGCTTCTGGTCGACCAGCGCGTTCGATTCCTGCAGGTAGGCGTAGCACGGGTCGTTGTTGATGACCATCTCGTAGATGCGGCCGAGCCCGTAGTGGTGCTGCTTTCGAAGCCGCTCGTACTCCATCCCGAAGCGCCAGTGCGGGTAGCGCTGCGGGAACCCGCCGTACGCCGCGAGCTGGTTCATCTGCTCGTAGTCGCACATCTCGAAGATGACGTTGAAGAAGTCGAGCCCGTAGGAGCGCGCGCGCTCCCGGATCTGCTTCTTGGCGGCGAGCAGTTCGTCTGGGAAGGGGGCGAGCGTGTGAGAGGCCATAACTACTTAGTGCCCCTTCCCAAAAAACGTCTTGATCGAGTCGTAGATGTCGTCCTTCGAATTCACCCGGCTTGTCAGCACTTTCTGATGCCCGCGCAGGTGTTCGTGCAGCACGTTGATGAAGTTGCCGCTGCCGTAGGCGCTGGCGACCTGGCAGTAGCCGAACATGTTGCACATGGGGAGGAGCTGTTCCTTCAATAGCTTCACGCACTCGCGGCTGTCGGCTTCGGAGCTGTTGTCGCCGTCGCTGAAATGGAACAGGTAGATGTTCCACTCGTCCGGCGAGTAGTGGCTGTCGAGAAGTTGTTTCGCGGTTTTGAAGGCGCTGCTGATCTTGGTGCCGCCGTCTTCGCGGAGGTGGTAGAAGGTGTGCTTGTCGACCTCCTTCGCGCTGACGTCGTGGACGATGTAGCGGCTTTCGATGCCCTCGTAGTTTTTGCGGAGCCAAGTGTCGATCCAGAAGCTTTCCAGGCGCACGAGCTCTTTCTGCTCCTCGCCCATCGAGCCCGACACGTCCATCATGAAGACGATGACGGCGTTGCTCTGCGGGCTCTTGACCTCTTTCCAGCTCCGGTAACGGATGTCTTTTTTCTGCGGGATGATCGTGGGGTTATCGGGGTCGTAATCCCCGAGCATGATCTGCCGCTTCAGGGCTTCCTTGAACGACCGCTTGAAGTGCCGCAGTGATTCCGGGCCGACCCGGCGGATGCCGCTGTACTTGTCGCGCACGGTCGTGATGCGGTGCTTGCCCTTGGGCTCGATGCGGGGGAGCTTCAGCTCTTCCGCGAGGATCTCCGCGAGCTCATCCAGCGAGAGGTCGACCTCCATGATGTGCTGGCCGGGGTCGGTGCCGCCTTGGGATTTGCCGGCGCCGGGTTGTCCTTTGCCGACGACGTCGCCTTCCTTCCCGTCGCCGACCCCCACGCCGCCGGAGTTATCGCCGTAGCGGAAGTGAGGCAGCTCGATCCCCCGCACCGGGATGCTGATGAGGTGCTTGCCCTCCTTGCCGATCAGTTCCCCCTTGGTGAGGAACCGCCGCAGGTCGTCGCGGATGCGTCCCTTGACGATCTGGCGGAAGCGCTGGTGATCTTTTTCGATCTTGAGGACCATTGGTCAGTTGTCAGTGGTCCGTGGTTAGTTGTTCGTTGCGACGGACAACGGACTACGGACACTTTTAGTCTTCCTGCTTGCTGTCTCCCCGCGCGAAGATGCTCGCCACGTAGTTGAGCACGTCCGTCGCGCTGGTCTCGTTATAGCCAAAGTATTTGATGAGCCGCTGCTTGACGACGTCGATTTTTTGCTGGGTCTCGTCGTCGACGACGCTGCTCACGAGGTTCTTCAGCTTGATCGTGTCGCGCTGGTCTTCGAACAGCTTCAGCTCCAGCGCCTTCAGCAGGCGCGCGTTGGTGTTGTATTCGAACTTCTTGCCGTCCAGCGCCAGGGCGCCGATGTAATTCATGATCTCCTGGCGGAAGTCGTCCTTGCGACTCTCCGGGATGTCGATCTTTTCTTCGATCGAGCGCATCAGCCGTTCATCCGGCTCTTCGTCGCGGCCGGTGTAGCGGTTGCGCACGCGCTCGTGCTGCGTGTATGCCCGCACGTTCTCGATGTAATTGGCCGCGAGCCGCTTGACGGCGTCCTCATCCGCGCTGATCGCCTTCTGCACCTCGGCCTTGAGGATGTCCTCGTACTCCTCGCGCACCACCGCGAGCAGTTCGCGGTATTCCTTCTTCAATTCTTCATCCGTGATCAGGCTGTGGTGCGAGAGGCCGCCTTCCAATTCGTTCATCACCATGAACGGGTTGATGGATTTTTCGACCTGCGCCTGGTGCGACACGAGCGAGTTGCTGATCTTGTCCTGGATGTAGCGCGGCGAGATGCCCTGCATCCCTTCGCGCGGCGACTCTTCCTTCAGCTCCTTGATGCTGTCCTCGGTAAAGCCGGGGATGCTCTTGCCGTCGTAAAGCTTCATCTTCTGCATCTTGGTGATGCCGGCCTTTTTCGGCTCCGCGAGGCGCGTCAAAACTGCCCACATCGCCGCCACCTCGATCGTGTGCGGGGCGATGTGCATGCCCTTCACGCGCTCGGGGCCGAAGTCCTTCATGTAAATCTTGACTTCGTCGCTCAACCGGATGTTGTAGGGCACGTCGATCTTGATGGTGCGGTCGCGGAACGCCTCCATCATTTCGTTGCCCTGGAGCTTCTTGTATTCCGGCTCGTTGGTGTGGCCGAGGATCACCTCGTCGATGTAGGTCTGTGCGAACTTTTTCGGCTTGATGAGGTGTTCCTGGCTGGCGCCGAGCAGGTCGTAGAGGAACGCCACGTCGAGCTTGAGGACTTCGATGAATTCGACGATGCCGCGGTTGGCGATGTTGAGCTCGCCGTCGAAGTTGAAGGCGCGCGGGTCGCTGTCCGAGCCGTACTCGGCGATCTTGCGGTAATTGATGTCGCCGGTCAGTTCGGTGCTGTCCTGGTTCTTTTCGTCCTTGGGCTGGAAGGTGCCGATGCCGCGGCGGTCTTTTTCGGAGAGGATCAGGCGTTTTACCTTCACGTGGTCCATCACCTTTTTCCAGTCGCCGTCGTACTGGTCCATGAGGTCGGCCATGACCTTGCGGCAGAAGGGGCAGACCTCGCCGTAGAGTCGGATCTTCTTGCCGTCGGGGAGTGGGCCGTTGATCGAATCGAGCACGTCCTGCCGCGCCTCGCGCGGGACGAGCAGCAGCGGCTCTTCGTGCATGGGGCAGGCGAGGAACTGCTCGCCGTCGTCGCTGTCACCCGCGCGCCGCGGCAGCCGCCACGAGTAGGTGAAGCACTTGCCGGCGTCGGTGCGGGAATAGTGCTCGAGGCCCTTCTTCAGCAACCGCGCGATCGTGCTCTTGGACGATCCGACCGGGCCGTGCAGCAACAGGATGCGCTTTTCGGTGCCGTACCCCTGCGCCGCCGACTTGAAGAAATCGACGAGCTGCATTAGGGGCCGTTCGAGCCCGAAGATCGCGTCGGCCCCGTGGTCGATCGGGTCGGCGAAGAAGGTGTAGCGGATGGCCTCCTGCTTGAACTGCGTGAACGGCTCGGAGCCGTACGACAGGATCATGTCATAGACCCGCTGGAACGCGTTCCGCGCGCCGGAAGGATTTTCGGAAACGAGGTCTAAGTATTCCCAGAAGGTGCCTTCCCAGTGCTGCTCGCGGAAGTTGCTCGTGTCGAGCTTGCGGTCGAGGATCCCGACGAGTGGATTCGATGTCTTTGCCATGGCGTGACGTCTCCCTTGTCAGCGCGCGCGCGCCGTTGTACGCGAGCAATTGCAATTCCATCAGCTAAGACACGGAAAACGTGCGGGGGAGAGTGGATGCGGCAAGAGCGGGGCGTAGAACGCGAGCGCGGGCTGTCGTCGCGGCGGGGAACGCCGCTCCCGCGTCACGTGGCCCCGCGCGCCGCACGACTGCTGCTCCTGGCGCACGCGTCCCGCGCTTCGCTTCGCCGCGTTCGAGCCTGGCTCGTGGGGGAAACTGCCGCCGGCTTGAACGCGCGCGTGCCTCCGAACGACGGACGACACGCACGCGTGTTGAATCACAGCCGACGGGAACCCTCGTGCAACGGGCAGGTCCCGCTGTCCGACCCGCGGATTCGGAACTGCCGATCCGCCGCCGGATGACGAGCCGCTTGGCGGCCCGCGGGTGGCGGCTCAGGGCGTGCGCACCTCGCTGCGTTTTGCGATCAGAGGGCGCCCGACCCAAGCCCTTCCCATTCCATATTTAGTTTAAGCGCGCCGCGCGCGCGCGTCCATCAAAAAACGGAGCGAACTATCGTCCGAAACCGTCGTAAACGCGCGGCGGAGGTCGTCCCGCGCGTGCAATTCTTTCGCTTCTCCGCGCGCGCGCGCGTGCGGTCCAGCGCTGCGAACTGTCGATACCCTACGATTCGCCGGGCCGCTCGGCCGGCGAAACGTGCGACACGCCTTCGATATTTCGGGTTGATAATTCCGGATGTGCCGGAAACACCGGCAAAGCATGCCGCGGCGCGATTTTGAAAGCTCCGAAACACCCTCGCGGCGTGCCGCCAAGTCCCTATACTCTGCGACCTACGAAAAGGAGCCAGATTTCATGGCGGACCGGTTGCTGCGTCTCGGACATTCCCCCGACCCCGACGACGCGTTCATGTTTTACGCTCTCGCGCAGGATCCGCCGCTCATCGACACACGCGGGTATCGGTTCGAACACGTCTTGCAGGACATTCAGACACTCAACCAGCGCGCGATGAAAGGCGAACTCGAGATCACGGCGATCTCGATCCACGCCTACCCGTACGTCGCGGATAAATACGCATTGACGAGCTGCGGTTCGAGCATGGGAGACAAGTACGGCCCGATGGTCGTCGCGCGCGAGCCGAAGACGCTTGCGAGCCTGCGCGGCAAGACGATTGCCATCCCCGGCAAGCTCACCACGGCGTTTCTCGCGCTGCAGCTCGCGCTCGGCAAGGAAGGCGACGCGTTCAAAGCCGTCGTCGTCGAATTCGACCAGATCCCCAAATTCGTCCGTGACGGCAAAGCCGACGCCGGCCTGATCATCCACGAAGGCCAGCTCACCTTTCAGCAGCTCGGCCTGCACCTGATCGTCGACCTCGGCGTCTGGTGGCACGAACAAACCGCCCTCCCCCTGCCCCTCGGCGGCAACTGCATCCGCAAAGACCTCGGGGAACAATCCACGCAGGACGTGACCGACGTTTTGAAGCAATCCATCCAATACAGCCTCGACCACCGCGCCAAGGCCGTCGAGTACGCCCTGAAGTTCGGCCGCGATTTAGACCGCGACCTCGCCGACAAATTCGTCGGCATGTACGTGAACAACTGGACCCTCGACTACGGCCCCCGCGGCCGCGAGGCGATCACGAAGCTCCTCAAGCGCGGCGCCGACGCCGGGCTTGTCCCCGCTATCGGGGAGATTGAGTACGTGACGGCCAAGTAGGCTCGGCCTTATGGCTTTGGGCGCTGCGGGCCGATCTGGTCGAAGGGGATGGGCTTGAATCCTGGCAATCGTTTGAACACCTCGGCGTCGGGGCGGAGCTGGTAGTTGCCTTTGGCGGCGTCCACGAAGCCGGGGTCGGCGTCGGTCTGCCAGTTGACGTCCTTTTCGCTCGTCCAGTTCCCGCTGCTCAGCTCCCGCGTGCGGACGAGCACGTTATTCGCGGCACGGCTGACGCGCGGCTTGCCCGGCTGGGGGGTCATGAAACCGGCCAACTCGGGGTAACGTGTCGTGTACGGCGGCTTCGTGACGTCCACTTCCTTGAGCAGCTTCTCAGGCCAGTAAGTCTCCTCGCCGCCGGCGAGCGCGTTGGCCCAGCGGGCGTCGTCCCACGGCACCGAGCCGAGCGCGCGGGGGCATTCGATGAACACGTTGTTCTCGGCGCGCAGGTCGTGCCCGCCGTGAGAGAAGACCGCGCCCATGAGGTTGCCGGCGGGGTTGCCGCAGCGGACTAAGACGTTCCCCGCGACGACGTCCCCGCCGTCGCCGTCATCGAAATAGACTGCGCACGTCATGTGTCCGAGGGTGCTGCCGATGTCGGAGAAGAGGTTGTTGCGGATGACGTTGCCGCGGCACGAGGGGTTGCGGCCCTTGTAGACGGCGCCGGCGTCGTCGCTTGCGGTGACGACGTTGCGGATCACGTTGAGCTCCAGCACGTGGTCGTTGCCGTTGATGAGGACAGCCTGATGCGGCGCGTCGTGGATGAGGTTGTGGGCGGCGCGGTTGCCGACGCCGCCGAGCGTGAGCGCGTACGCGGCGCTGAGCTGGTGGCGTGAGAAGTTCCAGATGTGATTGTTGGTGGCCTCGTGCTTCGCCGGCGTGAGCGTTTTGCGGTCGCCGCCCTCGAGGACGAGGCCGCCGGTGCCGGTGTCGGTGATGTCGCAGGCGTCGACGCGGTGGGCCGTGCCCCCGGCGACGCGGATGCCGAGCTCGCGCGTGTTGCGGACGGTGCAGTTCTGGATGACGTCGTGCGCGCCGCCGGCGATTTCGACGCCGTTGCCAAGCGTGGCTTCGAACGTCATGCCGCGGACGGTCAGGTGCTCGGCGCTGGTGATCCGGAGCAGCGGTCCGTTGAGCGTGGAAAGCGCTACGCGTGCGGCGCCGTCGAGCTTGGCCGGCGGCCAGAAGTAGAGCACATTGGCGGCGCGGTCGATGTAGAACTCGCCGGGCTCGTCGAGTTCGGCAAGGACGTTGATCGCGCGGAAGCGTCTTGCCGCCGGGTTGCCCTGTCGAACGCCGTAAAGCGAGGGAGCCGCGAACGTAACCAGCCGCTTGGCGGGGTCGATCGACCGCACGCGGATGGTTTCCTCGTACCAGTCAAAGCACCAGTACCCCTGAAGCCACACGCCGGCGTCGACGTCCCAACGCGAGGGTTGGTCTCCGGCGTATTCGAACGAACCGGGGCGGTTGCTGGCGTCGCCGTCGCGCGGGATCGAGCCGGATCCCTTTCCAGCACATTGGGATCCTAAGCTTAGAATTCCACGTGGACAAGTTGTCGCGG
>JADMIO011667539.1_pt1 | contig 69558 bp, 37 predicted proteins | sample 8958161 | NCBI WGS metagenome assembly JADMIO01 (sample SAMN16585339, study PRJNA669376) | soil metagenome | isolation source: Crop rotation soil | place: USA: Cullars Rotation, Alabama | collected 2011 | reverse complement strand
GCCGCGACTTCAAGTCACGTGAATTCCAAGCTTCGGATCCCACTGTGCTGGAAAGAAGCTTTTCGAGAAGGACAGCGAAATGGCGAAGACCTTCGTCCGCTGGATCGCGGCCGGCGCGCTGAACGATCCGCCGGATATCGCGAAGGCGACGAGCCTCGAGATTCTCCCGAAGAAGCTCGTGCTCGAAAGCCCTGGCCAGACCTTCAAGGTCACCGTCCGCGCGCACTACTCCGACGGCACTGATCGCGACGTGACGAACCTCGCGCTCTTCCTCACGAGCAACGAAGGCGCGGCGAAGATCAAGGACGGCCTCATCACCACCGGCACGCGCGGCGAAGCGTTCGTCATGGCGCGCTACGCGACGTTCACCGTCGGCACGCAGGTCATCGTCATTCCGAAGGACCTGAAGTTCGAGTTCCCGAAGGTCGAGGAGCACAACTTTGTCGACCAGCTCGTCGATGAGAAGCTGCGCAACCTGCGCATCACGCCGAGCCCGGTGTGCGACGACGAGACGTTCCTGCGTCGTGCAACGATCGACATCACCGGCACGCTGCCGTCGGCGGACGACGTGAAAGCCTTCGTTGCCGATCACGACGCGCAGAAGCGCGCGAAGAAGATCGATCAACTGCTGGCGCGGAAGGAATTTGTGGATGTGTGGGCGCTGAAGTGGAGCGAGCTGCTGCAAATCCGCACTCCTCCCAACAACGGCGTCGGCAGCTACAAGGCCACGCTGAACTATTACGACTGGGTTCACGACCGGCTGCAAAAGAACGTTCCGCTGAACGAATTTGCGCGCGAGCTCATCGGCGCGAGCGGCTCGAACCTCGAAGACCCGGCGGTCAATTACTACCAGCTCGAGACCGACCCCCTGAAGCTCGCGGAGGACACGGCGCAGGCGTTCTTCGGCATTCGCATCCAGTGCGCGCAATGCCACAATCATCCGTTCGATCGCTGGACGATGCAGGATTATCGCGGCTTCGTCGCGTTCTTCACGCAGATCGGCCGCAAGATCGGCGAAGATCCGCGCGAGAAGATCATCTTTAACAGCGGCGGCGGCGAATCGCGCCTGCCATTCGACAACAGCGTGGTGCCGCCGAAATTCCTCGGTGGCGATGCGCCAGATACCAAGGGCAAGGACCGCCGGGTGGTCCTCGCCGACTGGATCGCTTCGCCGGACAATCCGTACTTCCCGAAACACATCGCGAACCTCGTTTGGGGCCAGTACATGGGCCGCGGCATCGTCGAGCCCGTCGACGACGTTCGCATTTCGAATCCGGCTTCGAATCCCGAGTTGCTCGACACGCTCGCCAAGAAGATCGTCGAGTACAACTACGACCTGAAGCACATCGTCCGCGACATCTGCAACTCGCGCGCTTACCAGACCGCGACGCGCCCGAACGAAACGAACGCGCTCGACGACCGCAACTTCGCCAAGGCGACCATCCGCCGCATGCGCGCCGAGGTCATGCTCGATTGCATCAGCCAGGTCACCGAGACGAAGGAGAAATACAAGGGCCTGCCCGCCGGCGCTCGCGCCGTCGAGATCGCCGACGGCAAGACGACGAACTACTTCCTCACCACCTTCGGCCGCCGCGACCGCGAGACCGTCTGCGCGCGTGAAGAAGTCGGCCCGACCCTGAGCCAGGCGCTGCACCTCATCAACGGCACGACCGTCGAGGATAAGATCACGCAAGGCGGCGTCATCAAGAAGCTGATGACCTCGAACCTCACGCCGCGGGAAATTACGAGCGAGCTGTATCTCCGCTGCTTCGGCCGTTTCCCGACCGACAACGAGCTGATCAAGCTCGAGCAATACTGGGGTGTGACCGAGGAGCAACCGAAGGCTTACCACGACATTCTGTGGGCGCTGCTCAACGCGAAGGAATTCATCTTCAATCACTGATCCGTGAAGAAACTTGCTGTCCTTACCAGCTCGATCATCGCCGCCTCGTTCGCGTCCGCCGCGGACAAGGTAACCTACGACGACCAGGTCCTGCCGATCTTCCGCAACACCTGCAACAACTGTCACAACCCCGACAAGAAAAAGGCCGGCCTCGATCTCACGACCTATCAGGCCACGCTGCAGGGGAGCGAAAACGGCAAGGTCCTCGCGTCGGGCAATCCCGCGAACAGCCTGCTCCTCAAGTGCGTCAAGCAAACCGAAGACCCGAAGATGCCGCCGAAGGGCGACAAGCTCAGCGACGCCGACATCGCGGTGATCGAGAAATGGATCGCCGGCCAGCTCCTCGAAAACGCGACGGGCAAGGCCGTCGCCGCCGCGGACAACAAAGTTTCCGTCGCTGTCGTCTCGCTCACCAAGCCCGACGGTCCGCCGCCGATGCCCGGCGACCTCTCGATCGAGCCCGTCCTTCGCACAAAGACGACGAACGCCGTCACCGCGCTGGCCGTCAGCCCGTGGGCGCCGGTCGTCGCGATCGGCGGACAGAAGCAGATCCTGCTCTATCACACCGAGACCTTCGAACCGCTCGGCGTGCTGCCCTTCCCCGAGGGCTTTCCATCCATCATCCGCTTTAGCCGCAACGGCCAGCTCCTGCTGACCGGCGGCGGCTACGGCGGCAAGTCCGGCAAGGTCGTGCTATGGGACATCAAGACGGGCGATCGCATTGCCACGCTCGGCAACGAAGCCGACCAGGTGCTCGCCGCGGACCTCAGCCCGGATCAGCAGTTCGTCGCCGTCGGCGGCCCGCTGAAGCTCGTGAAAATCTACGCGACGAAGAATGGCAAGCTCGTCGCCTCGATGAAAAAGCACACCGACTGGGTGACCGCGATCGCCTATTCGCCGGACGGAAAATTCCTCGCGAGCGCCGACCGCAACGGCGGCATCCAAGTGTGGGAAGGCTCGACCGGCAAGGAGTTCAACTCGCTGCCCGGCCACAAGGCGATGGTCACCGGGCTCGCGTTCATGCCCGGCGTGCTCGCGTCGTCGAGCGAAGACGGCAAGGTCGCGCTCTGGGACGTGAAAGAGGGCAAGGAAATCCGGAGCTGGACCGCGCACAATGGCGGCGCCGAATGGGTCGACTTTACACCCGACGGCCGCCTCGCCTCGGCCGGCCGCGACAAGCTCGCGAAAGCCTGGGATCAAAATGGAACCGCGATCGGAAAGACCGAGCCGTTCGGCGACATCGCGTTGCGCGCCGCGCTCAGCAACGACCGCGTCATCGCCGGCGACTGGACCGGCTTGGTCCGCGTGACCACGCTCGGCGGCAAGGAACTCGCGCAGCTCAGCCTCAATCCTCCGACGATCGCCGACCGTCTCGCCGAGACAAACAAACGCGTCGCCGACCTGCAGGCATCGTTGCCGGGGCTGCAGCAGCAATTCGCCGCTGCGACCGAAAAGCTGAACGCCGAAAAGGCCGCCGCCGAGGCGAAGGCCAAGGCGGACGCTGACGCGCTTGCAGCCGCGAAAGCGCTGCCAGCACAGGTCGAGAAGAAGATCGCCGACGCAAAGGCGCAGATCGAACCGCTCACGAAAGCCCGGGACGCCGCCGACGAGGCCGGCAAGCCCGCCGCGCAGCAGAAGCTCGAAGAGCAGAAGAAGGCGGTCGCCGCTCTCGAAGCAGAGCTCCCGAAAGCGAACGCTGCGCTGAAGGAAAAGCTCGCCGCCATCGACGCTGCCAGGATCGCAGCCGACAAACTCACCGCGCAGGTCACCGCCGCGACGAAGGTTCTCGAGGCGCGCAACGCCGAAGCCGACAAGCTGCGCCAGGCCCTCGCCGCGCAGAAGGCCGGCACGCCCGCCTTCAACGAAGCGAACACCCGCGTCACCGCGAAGAACAACGAGATCACCCAGGCCCAGGCTGCGCTGCTCAACGCGCGCAAGGCCGCGGGGCAACTCCCATCTGAAGCCGCGGAAGCCGTTACGAAAACCAAGGCCGCCCTCGACGACGCCAACGCGCAACTCGCCGCCGCCAACAAGCAGCTCGGGAAATGGAAACTCGCGCAGCTCTTCCAAACGGTGCACAACGCGCGCCTCACGCTCGCCGACAAACAGGCTGCCTTCGATACGCTCGCCGCGACGGTGAAGGACGGGCTGCAGCCGATCGACCGCATTCGCGCCGACATCGCTGCTGCTGAAAAAGCGGCCGCTGACGCCATCGCGAAGGTCCCGGAAAAGGAGAAGCTCTTCGCGCAGGCCGAACAGGCCGCGACGCCCGCAAACCAGGCTGTTGGCGCCGCCGAAGCAGCCCTCACCGAGCGCGAGAAAGCGCTCAAGGCCGCCCTCGAGAATGCGCCGAAGCTCGCCGCCGCGAAAGCGGACGAACTGACCAGGCAACTCGCGCAGCAAAACACCGAGGTCGGCTCCTTGCGCGAAGCGAGCAAGGCCAAGGCGGAGGGCTCACCCGAGCGCGCCGAAGCCGACAAAGCCGTGCAGACCAAGGAAGCGGACATCGCCCGGACTCAAGCCGCTCTCGATCAGGCGAAGAATCCTCCGAAGCCCGGCGAAACGCCCGAGGTGAAAGGCGCCATGGCCGAGATCGCCAAAGCCCGCGAGGCACTCGACAAGGTGCGCGCGACCGCGAAGGACGCGTCCGAGAAGTTTGCCACCGCCGAGAAGGAACTCGCCCAGGCAAGAGCCATCGCCGAGCAATCCAAGGCCCAGCTCTCCGAACTGAAGGCGAAGGAACCCGAGGTCGTGAAAACCGCTCAGGCCGCCAAGGCTGAAGCCGAGCGCGCCCTCCCGGCCGCGGAGAAGGATCTCGCCGCCGCCAAAGCCCAGGCCGAGAAGCTGCGCACCGACTACGAAGCCGCCAAGAGCGGCGGCATCCGCTCCGCGTCGATCGAGATTCCGCCGAAAGGCTGAGCTGGCGGTCAACGCGCTGAGAGCGCGCGCGAATCGGAAGCAGCATTGAGCGCCGCCCTGCGGTAGCGTTTCTACATGCCCCCCGCCGCCGCCGAGCGCCTCGCCACGCTGCTGCCGCCAGAACGCGTGCTCGCGCAGGCGGAGCAACTAGCGGCTTACGAGAGCGATGGTCTCACGGCCTTTCGTTCACGTCCGCTCGCGGTCGTAATCCCCGAGACTGCGGAAGAAGTCATCGCGCTTGTGCGGTTCTGCCACGATGAACGCCTGCCCTTCGTCGCGCGCGGGAGCGGCACGAGCTTGTCCGGCGGTTCGCTGCCGGTCGCAGGTGGAATCGTGATCGCGCTCAACCGGCTAAACCGCATCCTGCGCCTCGATCCCGCGCAGCGCATTGCGGTCGTGGAGCCGGGCGTGGTGAACACGCAGGTCACCGCTGCGGCTGTGCCATATGGATTGCACTATGCGCCCGATCCTTCGAGCCAGAGCATCTGCACCATCGGCGGGAACGTCGCCTTCAACTCCGGCGGCGCGCATTGCCTGAAATACGGCATGACTTCGAATCACGTGCTCGGCCTGAAAGCCGTGCTCGCCACGGGCGAACTCGTGGAGTGGGGGAACGCGAGCCGTGAAAACATCGGTCCGGACTGGTGCGGCCTGTTCACCGGCCACGAAGGACTCTTCGGCATCGCGCTCGAGATCACGCTCCAGCTCCTTCCGCGCGCCGAGTGCTTTCACACCGTGCTCGCCGGCTATCGCACGCTCGAGCAGGCCGGCGACGCCGTTGCCGCCATCGTCGCCAGCGGCTTGCTCCCAGGCGCGATGGAAATCATGGATGCGCTCGCGCTCGAAGCCGCCGTCGCGGCGGTTCATGCGGAGTATCCGCCCGGCTGCGAAGCAGTGCTCATCGTCGAGCTCGAAGGCCCGCGCGAAGCTGTCGCCGCTGATCGCGTGCGGCTCGACGCGATCATCGCCGGGAGCCAGCCCGTCGAGGCTCGCCCTGCGCGCGATGCGGAGGAGCGCATCGCGATTTGGAAAGGACGCAAGAGCGCGTTCAGCGCGGTCGGGCGACTGTCGCCGGATTTCATCGTCCAGGACGGCGTCGTCCCGCGGCGCCGGCTCGGCGAAGCGCTCCGGCGCATCGGCGAGATGTCGCGGGAAGCCGGCCTGCGCTGCGCGAATGTCTTCCACGCGGGCGACGGCAATCTTCACCCGCTCATCCTCTTCGACGGCCGCGAATGCGGCGCGCTCGCCCGCGCCGAGGCGCTCGCAGGGCGCATCCTGAAAATGTGCGTCGAAATGGGCGGTTCCCTCACCGGCGAACACGGCATTGGCGTGGAGAAGCGCGATTACCTTCCCGACATGTTCACTGACGACGAGATCGATTGCATGGCGCGCCTCCGAGCCGCTTTCGACCCGCTCGGTATCGCGAATCCGGGCAAGATGTTCCCCGGCGGGAAAGCCCCCGTCTTGCAGCAGCACGGGCTGCATCCGCTTGAGAGAGCCGGCGTGATTTCAAGGGAATGAAAGCGCCGGACGCCGAACGCCGAACTTCGGATCCCGAACTTCGAAGGAAGAGGCTCGCGACCGCTTCGGCGTTCGATGTTCGACCTTCGGAGCTCGACGCTCAGCGCCGAAGGCCTCGCTTGGCACTACCTGGGTGACCATGAGCCCGGCGCTCATACCCGCAACTCCCGCCGAACTCGCCGAAGCGGTGCATGCCACCTCGCGTGTGCTCGTCGTTGGTGCGCGGACGAAGCCCCGACTTTCTGAAGGTGGCGACGGAATCACGCTTCTCTCGACACGCGCACTGAGCGGCATCGTGGAATACGAGCCAGGCGAGTTCACCTTCACCGCGCTCGCCGGGACGCCCGTGCGCGAGATCGCCGCGACCCTCGCAGAGCACGGGCAGTATCTGCCGTTCGATCCGATGTTTGTCGATGCGGGCGCGACGCTCGGCGGCACGGTGGCGAGCGGGCTGAGCGGGCCGGGGCGGTTTCGGTTCGGGGGCGTGCGCGATTTCATTCTCGGGGTGCGTTTCGTCGATGGCGCGGGCCGGTTGCTGCACATGGGTGGAAAGGTGGTGAAGAACGCCGCCGGCTTTGATCTGCCGAAGTTTTTCGTCGGTAGTCTCGGCCGCTTTGGCGTGCTGGCGGAAATGACGTTCAAGCTGTTCCCGCGTCCCGCAGCCACGCGGACGCTGAGAGTGGAAGTAGAAGAGATCGCCGCCGCGTCGCGCGTATTGACCGATGCGGCCGGCTCGCGCTGGGAGCCCGAGGCGCTCGATTTGCTGCCAGACGGACGCACCGTGCTGCTGCGGCTCGCCTCACCGCCCTCCGCCCTCGACGCCCTGGCCCGCGAAATCCTCGGCCGCTGGCCCGGCTGTGCGATTTCCGATGACGAAGCGCGTGAAGCGTGGACGCAGATCCGCGAGTTTCGCTGGCAATACGCCGATGGCGCGACCTGGAAGGTGCCGCTGACCCCGGAAATGCTCCCGTCGTTTCATTGCGCCATGCGTGCGATCGACGGCGTCCGCATCCATGTCAGCGCGGGCGGCAACGTCGCGTTTGTCTCGGCACCGCCGGGAACAGCAATCGACGAAACGCTCCGCGAACTCGGCCTGCGCGGGCTCATGGTCCGAGGCGACGGTCGGCTGTGGCACGGCGTCCGAGCCTCGCGAAAGATTGACCAGGCCGTGAAGGAAGCGCTCGATCCGCAGCAACGTTTTCCGCCGCTCGATCCGGACCGTCATTTGGATTCTCATTCGCCGTCGCGGCTCTAACCTGCTCCAGCGTGATCATCTATTTCCTCGAGACGGAAGATGTGGAGCAGGACTTCTTCACCCGTCAGCTCGCCGACCACGATGTGCGGTTTGCCGAATTGCTCGAGGATGTCGAGGACGACGCCGAGATTATCTCGACGTTCATCAACTCGAAAATCGACGCATCGTTTCTTGCTGCCCATCCGCGCCTGCGGCTGGTGGCCACGCGTTCGCAGGCGATCGATCACATCGACATCGACGCATGCGGCGAGCGCAAGGTGTGTATCACCAATGTCCCGAACTACGGCGACACGACAGTCGCCGAGCACACGTTCGCGCTCATCCTCGCGACGTCGCGGCGCTTGCGCATGTTGATGGCGCAGGTGAAGGACAGCCACTTTTCGTACGAAGCGGCGCGCGCCTTTGATCTCGCGGGCAAGACGCTCGGCATCGTTGGCATGGGTCGCATCGGGCAGCGGGTGGCGGCACTGGCGGAGGCCTTCCAGATGAACGTGATCGCGTCGGATGTGAAGGAAACGGCCGGCGTCGCGCGGACGTTTCACTTCGACTTTGTGCCGCACGAAGAACTTTTCGCGCGCTCGCACATCATCTCGCTTCACGCGCCGCTGACGCCTGAGACCTATCACCTCATCAACCGCGAGACGCTGGCGCTCTGCCGGCGCGGCGTGATCGTCATCAACACCGCGCGCGGGTCGCTTGTCGACACCTCCGCGCTCGTCGAAGCGCTCGACAGCGGGCAGGTCGGTGGCGCCGGCCTCGACGTGTTGCAGGACGAGCGCGTGCTTCGAGAATCGGCGTCCAAAATCATCACGTCGGACATCGTCAAGCACCTCCGTTCCGACGCGATCGCGCAGGAGGCGCACGACGCCGATCGCATTCGCGAAGTGCAGGAACTCATGCTCAGCGATTCGGTCCTGTCGCGCTCGAACGTTGTGTTCACGCCGCACGTGGCGTTCAACAGTATCGAGGCGGTCGAGCGGCTCCGAGAGGCGACGGTGGAGAACATCCGATCCTTCATCGCTGGCGTTTCGATTCGGGCGGCTGTCTGAAAATCACAAATTTTCGGGTAAAATACGACCTCCTCCTTGCAATCAAACGATCCTGTGGTATAACGACTCGTAATGTTTGGCTGGCTTAGAATTAGAAAGCTTAAGCCGACCGCCGCGGTGAATGCGGAGCACAGGGAATCTGACACGGGTGTGGCCGCGTTGCCATCGGCAGCTGCCGGGCGGCTCGAAATCCCTCTGGAAAACGAAAGCATTCCACCCCATCCACTACTCAGCCTGCTGCCGCCGGGCTCCCTCGAACGACTTCTCGCTGCTGGCGCTGTGGACGAATATGAGAAGGGTTCGACGATCTTCCGCGCTGGCGAGCCCTCCGACGCGATTTATCTCATCCTGAGCGGACGGTGCGAGTTGCGCCGCCCGGGCAATGGCGCGATCGACGAGGTATTTGGTCCGGGCGATCTCATCGGCGCGCGCGCGCTGCTGAATCACGAGCTGCATCACACCACCGCCGTGGTCGTAACGCACGCGGTGCTGCTCCGTCTGCCAGCGGATGAATTGCACGCCCTGTTCAAGACCGACCCCTCGGCCGCCGGACGCTTTACGCAGGCGGTGATGTCGCATGTCGAAGTCCCACCCGATGTCCAGCCGCCGCGCGTGCGTCGGATCGTCGCGCTTCTACCACTCGAAAACCGCGTCGACGCCAAACGCGTCGCCGAGGATCTCGCGACCTACCTGCACAAGCTGACTCATCAAAGCGTCCTGCTCCTTCACCTCAGCGGGCGGGAGGACCTCGAGCCGCGGCCTTTCCCGCTCGCGGCGGCGCCGCTCGGCATCGATTTTTGCTTTTCGCGGCAACGGCAGACGGCGCCGGGCGGCTTCGATAAGGTGCATCTCTACGTGCGACCCGAGCCGCGCGATACCACGGCGATCGCCCCGCTGCTGAGCCACTGCAGCCGCCACTACGATTTCGTGCTCCTCCAGCTTGCGCCGGAAACTCCGGAGGCTGTGGCCCTCCAGGCGCTGATTCAATCCGACCTCGGCTACGTGGTGCTTCAGCCGAGCGCGCAAAACCTCTATCACTTCCGCCTGCTCCTCCGCGAGCTGGCCGATCGCAGCCGCGGCGCTTCTGCCCACGTGAAGCCGCTGGTCTTCGCTGACGAGAGCATGGCGGCGAACGACGTGAAGGAGCAACTGCGCGCGCTCGAGCATCCGGTGCACTCCGTCGTACGCGGTTTTCCGCAATACTGTGCGCCGACCGTTTCGGAGCATCGTTACGAACTGGCGATCCATCGCTTCGCCCGTGAGATCGCGCGTTGCCGCGTGGGGCTGGCGCTCTCGTCCGGCGCGGCGAAGGGCTACGCGCACATCGGCGTGATCCAGGTGCTCGAGGAAAACGGAATCGAGGTCGACTGCATTTCGGGGGCGAGCATGGGCGCCTACGTCGGCTCGATCTGGGCGTACGGCATGGACGGCGAGCGCCTCGAAAAAATCGCCCGCGAGACGGAAGGCCGCTGGGGGTTGTTCCGATTGCTCGACCCCGCGCTGACGCCGCGTCGCGGCTTTCTGCGCACCCACCGGACGATCGCGCGCCTGCGTCGCTCGATCGGCGACGCGCATTTCTGCGAGCTCGTCCGTCCGCTGCGGGTGATCGCCACCCATCTCGATACTCTCGAGCGCGTGGTCTTTTCATCCGGCGAAGTCGCGGATGCGGTCCAGGCGAGCATCGCGATTCCCGGCGTGTGCGTGCCGGTGACGCTCGATGGCGTGACCTACATTGACGGCGGCGTGGCTGATCCTCTTCCCGTCGACGTGCTTTCCGAGCTCGGCATAGAAAAGATCATTGCCGTGAACGTGATCCCGCCGCCCGAGCGCATCCGCTACTGGCTCGACGCGACGCGGGAGAAAAACGGCCGCGAGCCGCGCCGCAACTGGCTTGGTCGCGTTGCGCAGGAACATTTCAACTACGCCGCGAGCGGCAACGTGATCGATACGATGATGCGTGCGGTCAACGGCGCGCAGATTCGCGTGGCCGAGGCTTCCTGCCGCGAGGCGGATGTCGTGCTGCGGCCGCTCGTCGGCGACGCGGTGTGGCATGATTTTACGAGGCCGCAGCGGTACATCGCGACGGGACGCACGATTGCCGAGGCGCAACTCGCCGAGCTAAAGTCCCTCGTCGGAGGGCCATCGCATGAACCGCAAATCCCATTGGCCATCGAATCCGCGCTCGCTGCGTGAGTGGCAGCTCGCTCGTCTGCGCAGCTACCTGCGCGACACGGTGCTTCCATTTTCCGCGCACTACGGCGGGCTCTTTCGCCGCGAAGGCATCGTGCCCGACCAGATCCGAACGCTCGACGATCTGCGGCGCATCCCTTTCACGACCAAGAACGACTTTCTCCCTGGAGTGCACGGCGCCGATCCGGTGCGCGATTTCATTTTGCAACCGGATCGCGCCGTGCTCAGCCGGCGGCCCTCAACGATCGCGCGCGCGCTCTTGCGCGGGAAGCGGGCGGTCGCGGATGGCTTCGAGCGCGAGTATCGGCCGCTGCTGCTGACGAGCACCACCGGCCGCTCCGCGGAGCCCGTTCCCTTTCTCTACACGTCGCACGACATCGAGAATCTGAAGCTCGCTGGCTCGCGGCTCTACGAGATCTGCGGCGGCCAGCGCGACTGGCGGATGATCAATCTGTTCCCGTTCGCGCCGCACCTCGCGTTCTGGATTGCGCATTACGGCGGCATGGAATTCGGCACGTTCGTGCTCGGCACCGGCGGCGGCAAGGTGATGGGGACCGATGGCAACTTGCGGCTCATCCGCAAGATCAAGCCGGACACTCTCATGGGCATGCCGACGTTCCTGTACCACCTGCTGACCGAGCTGGCCCACGAGAAGTTCGCGCTGCCGAATCTCCGCAAGATCGTGCTCGGAGGTGAAAAGGCGCCGTCTGGAATGCGACGCAAGCTTCGCGCGCTGTCGCGCGAACTGGGTGCGGAGCACATCGATGTGCTCCGCACCTACGGGTTTACCGAGGCCAAGCTCGCGTGGGTCGAGTGCCCGTTTTCCGAGGACGCGGGCTCCGCGGGCTACCACATTCATCCCGACCTTGCGCTGGTCGAGATCGTCGATCCAAAGACGGGCGAACCGCGCGGCGAAGGCGAGCCAGGCGAGATCGTCTGCACGCCGCTCGATGCGCGTGGCAGCGTGGTCGTGCGGTATCGCACAGGTGATTGCACGGACGGCGGGCTTTTCTACGAGCCGTGCCCGTACTGCGGTGCGCGTGTGCCGCGGCTGGTCGGCGAGATCTCCCGCAGCTCGGAAATCCGCGACCTGCAGCTCGGCAAGCTCAAGGGCACGCTCGTCGATTTCAACCATCTCGAGCACGTGCTCGACAACGCCGAGCACGTCCGCACGTGGCAGCTCGAGATTCGCAAGCGGCACGACGACCCGCTCGAGTTGGACGAGTTGATCCTGCACGTCTGCAAGTCCGACGAAGTGGAAGATGCGCCGCTGCGCGAGCAGTTGAACGCGCGTTTCGCCCGCGAGACCGAGCTGCACCCGAACCGCATCGAGCTGCACTCGCTGGACGAGCTCCGGCGCATGCAGGGCTTCGGCACGCAGCTCAAGGAACAGCGGGTGGTCGATCATCGGCCGCGGGAAGCGTCGCGCGTCGCCGCGGAGGTGCAAAGTGGAAATGGCTCGAACTCGCCTGCACCTCGCGCGACATGATGTTGCAGTTTCCCTTTCTCCGCGGCCTGCTGCCGCTACGTTTTCGCTATGAGCAATCCACGCCTCGTCGTCATCGATGGAATTCGCACGCCGTTCTGCAAGGCCGGCACCGACTTCGCCACGCTCAGTGCCGATGAGCTGGGGCGCATCGCGGTCGATGCGTTGCTCATGCGCACGGGGATCGATCCGGGGCTGATCGATGAGGTGATCTTCGGTTGCGTCTCGCAGCCGGCGGAGGCCGCAAATATCGCGCGCGTAATTGGGTTGCGCGCCGGTATTCCCGAGTCGGTCCCCGCGGTGACCGTCCACCGCAATTGCGCGTCGGGGTTCGAGTCGCTCACGACCGCCTACGAGCGCATGGCCGCCGGAATGGGTTCGATTTTCGTTGTCGGCGGTGCCGAGAGCATGTCGCAGGTGCCGCTGCTTTTTCGCGACGAGACGGCGCGCAAGCTCGCCGCGTTCAACCGATCCAAGACGCCCAAGGCGAAACTCGCCGCCATCTCGGATTTTCGTCCCGCGGATTTCACGCCGCGGGTCGGACTGAAGCTCGGGCTGACCGATCCGGTCTCCGGCTTGAACATGGGCGAGACGGCCGAGCTTCTTGCCCGCGAGAACAACATTTCGCGCGAGGCGCAGGATGCCTTCGCGTTGCGCTCGCACGAGCGCGCACTCGAGGCCGAGGCGCGCCTCGCCGAAGAGATCTGTCCGGTCTATGTGCCCGGCAAGCCGGTCACAAAGGACAACGGTCCGCGCACTGACCAGACGCCCGCCGTGCTCGGCGGGCTGAATCCGGTCTTCGATAAGTACGGCACCGTCACCGCCGGCAACTCCTCGCAGATCACCGACGGTGCCGTCGCGATGCTCGTCGCCACCGAGGAGCGCGCCGCGGCGCTGGGTTTCAAGCCGCTCGGCACACTGGCGGGCTACGCCTATACCGGCTGCGATCCCGCGCGAATGGGGCTCGGCCCAGTCTTCGCGATCGACCGCGCGGCGAAACGCTGCAGCCTGATGCCAGACCGCGCGGACATTGTCGAAATCAACGAGGCCTTCGCCGCGCAGGTGCTCGCCGTGCTCCAGCGCGTGCAGGTCCCCGACGACAAGCTCAACGTCAACGGAGGGTCGATCGCCCTCGGGCATCCCGTCGGCGCCACCGGCGCGCGCCTCGTGCTCACCGCACTGAAGGAGCTTCAACGCCGCAACGGCCGTCGCGCTCTCGTCTCCGCCTGCGTCGGCGGCGGCCAGGGTGGGGCGCTTTGGCTCGAACGAAACTGACCCATGCAAAACATCCGCCGCGAAATGATCGAGGAGGGCGTTTGCGTCCTTACCTTCGATCGACCGAACTCCTCCGCGAACATCTTCGACCGCCAGACACTCGAGGAGCTCGAGCAGAACCTCGATACCCTCGATGGCACCGTTCACGGCCTCATCCTTGCGAGCTCGAAGTCCGCGATCTTCGTTGCCGGCGCCGATCTCCATAGCATCCGCGAAATGACCGAGCCGGAGCTGAACGGCTTCATCGAGCTCGGGCAGCACGTCTTCAACAAACTCGCCGACCTGAAAATCCCGACCGCCGCCGCGATCCACGGCGCCGCGCTCGGTGGCGGCTGCGAAGTCGCGCTGGCGTGCGACTGGCGTGTGGCGTCGCCGGATTCCGCCACCAGGATCGGTCTCCCGGAAACGAAGCTCGGCATCGTCCCCGCGTGGGGCGGTTGCACGCGGCTGCCGCGTCTCATCGGCGTGCCGCGCGCGCTCGATATCATCCTCGGGGGAAAGACCTTCACCGGCTCGCACGCGCTCAAGATTGGCCTGGTGGACGAAGTCACCGCCCGCGAAAACCTCGTTCGCGCCGCGCGCGCACAGCTCAAGCGCGGCAAGCATCCCTGCGGCCTCCTGCACTCTCCGGCCGCAAACTTCATCGTCGATGCGATGATCGCGCCGCGGGTCAAACATGACGTCGAGCACAAGACGCACGGCCACTATCCAGCCGTGCGGAAGGCGATGGACGTCGTCATGCAGGCGTCGGCGTCGTTCACTGACCGCGGATCGTCGGCCGTCGAGCGCGAAGCCATCCAGGAGCTCGTTGGCACGGAGCCGACGAAGCAGTTGCTGAATCTTTTTTTCCTCCAGGAACGCGCGAAGAAGCTCTCGCTGGACGGCGTCGTCGAGAGCGCGCGGCCGATCGCGAAGGTCGCGGTGATCGGCGCGGGGATCATGGGTGCGGGCATCGCACAGTGGATTTCTTCGCGCGGCCAGCGCGTCATCCTGCGCGACATCCATGCCGTCCGTGTTGCCGCGGGCATGGACAGCATCCGCAAACTTTACAACGACGGCGTCAAGCGGCGCGTGTTTACGCCGCTCGAAGCGCGGCGCGGGCTCGACCGCGTTTCGCCCGCCGCTGACGAGGTGCCGCTGACACACGTCGATCTCGTCATCGAAGCCGCGGTCGAGCAGATGCCGATCAAGCAGGACATTTTCCGGAAACTCGACGAGCAGGTCCCGGACGATGCGCTCCTTGCGACGAACACCTCCGCGCTTTCCATCACCGAACTCGCCGCGGTGACAAAGAACCCCGCGCGCGTCGTCGGCATCCATTTCTTCAATCCTGTTCACAAGATGCAGCTCGTCGAGGTCGTGATGGGCCGCGAGACGTCGCGCAGCGCGGCGCAGCGGGCGCTGCGATTTGTGCAGAGCATGGGCAAGCTGCCCGTCCTCGTGAAGGACAGCCCTGGCTTTCTCGTGAACCGCATCCTGCTGCCTTACATGATCGAAGCCGGGCTGCTCTTTGGCCAGGGCGCGAGCGTCGAGGAGGTCGATGGAACGATGGTCGAATTCGGCATGCCGATGGGCCCGCTGCTGCTCACGGATGAAGTGGGCGTTGATGTCGCCGAGCACGTCGCGGGCACGCTGAGCGCGGCGTTCCCGGACCGAATGAGCGTGCCCGAGGTCATCCAGCGCATGGTCATTTCCGGCGCCCTCGGGAAGAAGACGGGCAGGGGATTTTACGACCACACCGATGCTGGCGGAGCGAAGCCCAATGCCGAGCTCGCGGTGCCGCGTGGCGAGCGGGAGTTTGCGCGTCCTGAGCTGGAAAGCCGCATGGTGTTGTCGATGGTCAACGAGGCCGCGCGATGCCTCGAGGAGGGGATCGTCGATACACCTGAAGACGTCGATTTCGCGATGGTCACTGGCACCGGCTGGGCGCCCTTCCGCGGCGGGCCGTTACGCTACGCTGACGCAATCGGCTTGGAAAATGTCGTCAGCGCCCTCTCACGCCTCGCGAATGAAGTCGGCCCACGTTTTGCGCCCTGCGATCGGCTCGCCGAGATGGCGCGGCACCACAAGTCCTTCTATTCGGAATAACCTCTATGAATACCGAAGCGCCTCCCGAAGAACCGCGGCCGACGATCGACACCTCGAAAATGTCGCGCGAGCAGCGCGAGGCGCTCGAGATGACCGAGGCCGCGCGCAGCGCGACGCGCGAAGGTTTTGTCAGCGGGTTGTTCATGGGCCGCTTCGATTTTTCGGAGTTGCATCCGTTTCCGATGCAAAGCGTTGAAGATCGCGAGAAGGGCGATGAGTTTCTCGCGAAGCTGGAAACGTTTCTCCGCGAGCAGGTCGATCCCGACGAGATCGATCGCACGGGCGAGATTCCGCAGAGCGTCTTCGATGGCCTCGCGAAGCTCGGCGCCTTCGGCATTAAGATCCCGAAAGAGTACGGCGGCCTCGGGCTGTCGCAGACGAACTATTGCCGGGCGGCGATGCTTCTCGGCAGCTATTGCGGCAATCTCACCGCGCTGATTTCCGCGCACCAATCCATCGGCGTCCCGCAGCCATTGCTGCTCTTCGGCACGGAGGAGCAGAAGCGCCGCTGGCTGCCGCGTGTCGCGGCGGGTGAGGTGTCCGCTTTCGCTCTTACCGAGACGAATGTCGGCTCCGATCCGGCGAAGATGGAGGTGCGGGCGGAGCCGACCGCAGACGGCGGGCATTTCATCATCAACGGCGAGAAGCTTTGGTGCACGAACGGCGTGAAGGCTGGTGTGATCGTGGTGATGGCGAAGACACCGCCGAAGGACGGTCGCAACCAGATCACCGCCTTCGTCGTCGAAATGAACACGCCTGGCGTGGAAGTCGTCCGGCGCTGCCACTTCATGGGGCTGCGCGCGCTCTACAACGGCGTGGTGCGGTTCACTGACGTGAAGGTGCCGCGCGAGAACATCCTTTATGCCGAGGGCAAGGGCCTGCGCGTTGCGCTGACCACGCTGAACACCGGCCGGCTCACGCTGCCAGGCGCCTGCGCGGGGCTGTCGAAGCGCTGTCTGGAAATTTCGCGCCGCTGGGCGAATCAACGCGTCCAGTGGGGTGCATCGATCGGCAAACACGCCGCCATCGCGGAGAAAATCTCGCGCACTGCTGCGGAGACCTTCGCGATGGAAGCGATGACCCTGTACGCTGCGAGCCTCGTCGATCGCGACAAGCACGCGGACGTGCGGCTCGAGGCCGCAATGTGCAAGCTCTGGGCGACCGAGCGGACGTGGGAGCATGCGAACGAGGCGATGCAGATCCGCGGCGGCCGCGGCTATGAGACCGCGCAGTCGCTCGCCGCGCGCGGCGAGGAACCCGTCGCTATCGAGCGGCTGCTCCGCGACTGCCGCATCAACATGATCTTCGAAGGTTCGAGCGAGATCATGCGGCTCTTCATCGCGCGCGAAGCGCTCGATCCTCATCTCAAGGTCGGCGCGGCGATGTTGAACACGCAACTGCCGCCGAAAGCACGCATCCGCGCCGGAGTAAAGGCGACCGCCTTCTATGCAAAGTGGTATCCGCGGCAGTGGCTGCCATTCGCGGAATTGCGGTCGCGCACTGCCGCCGGCGGGGTCGCCGTACGCCTGCACGACCGGCTCGCGCCGCATGTTCGCTGGACGGCCCGGGCCTCGCGCAGACTCGCACGCACACTTTTCCACGCGATGGCGCGCTTTGGTCCGAAGCTCGAGCGCGAACAGGTGCTGCTCGGCCGCTTCGTGGACATCGGGACCGAGTTGTTCGCCATCGCGGCGGCGTGTTCCCGCGCCGAGGCCCTTGCCACGCGCGAAGCGCTCGAGCTCGCGGATTTCTTCGCCCGCGCAGCGAGGCTGCGTGTCGAACGGCTCTTCCGCGGTGTGCGCGACAACACGGATCGGCACGGCTACGTTCTCGCGCAACGCGTCGTCGCCGGCGATTTTGCGTGGATCGAGAGCGGTATGCTCACGAAGCCCGAAGAGAAGAGGGGCTAGGAAGACGAAGGTTAGTGCATTCCAGAGGGAAGCAATGGCCCGTGGATGCGCGGGAGAAGGGCGTCAAAAAAAGTTTTGCCGGCGGGCATACGCGCTGGCGCGGCAGACGTTTCGATTACTGCATACACCACCCCATGCGGCGTCTGTTCCTGTTTCCCCTCATTCTGCTTTTGCACCCGCTGACCTTGACTGCGGAAGAGACGGTGCGCTCCGTGCAGGAGGAGTTGCGGCGCAGGAACATCTACTTCGGGGACATCGACGGGCGGCGATCGCCTGAATACGAACAAGCAGTGAAGCGGTATCAGCAGCGAAAGGGCTTTGGCGCGTCGGGACACGACGATGCGGAAACGCTGCGCTCGCTGGGGCTGCAGGCGCGGGCACCGGGGGAACCGCCGCCGAAGGAGCTCGAGTGGCCCGAAGAGCCGGTGCTCAGGAGCGACGTGAAGATCGACGTCGAGGAGGAAGCGGCCCAGGTCGCGCGCGAATCCGGCGTGGCGCCGCAGGCGATCGCGGTTGGGGCACGCAGCAGCGCGGGCGGTAGCAAACAGAAAACCGGCGCGGCGAGGACCGCTGGCGGTGCTTCGGCCGAGTCGCGCTTCAATGGGGGCGGTGTGAAGAGTTCCCGGGCGGTGGATTCCGGACAGATCAAGGCATTCATTGCGGATTACCTGCGCGCGATGGGGCGCAACGATCTGCAAAACGAGCTTCGGTTCTACGCCGATGGCGTCGATTACTTCCACAATGGCCACGTGGATCGACGGATTGTCGAGCGGACGCTGCGCAACTATTACCGCCGCTGGAACTCGCGGAGCTATTCGCTGGCGGGCGCTCCCAGTTTTTCGTTCGTGCGGTCGCGAGGCGAGATCGTCGTTACCTTTCCCGTCCAGTTTTCGCTTTCGGGTCACGGCAAGCGCGTTCGCGGAAAAACCGAAAACCGGGTGGTGATCAACGCCGCCACCGCCGACCCGCGCATCGCGGCCATCGACGAGCGGCGCGTGCGCTACTGATTTGCGCCAGACACCGCGAAAGCGGTCGGGATACGATTCTGTCATCAGACACCGCGTTCGCGCGGCGCGTGACGATGACGGTCCAAACCAAAATCCTGATCCTCCTGCTGGCGATCATCGCCGTTTTTGTCGGCGGACTCGCGGCGCTGAAGCTCGCCGAGGGAAGGCGGTTCAAGGCAATCGCTGACGCGCGGGCGGTCGAGCGCAACCGCATCTTCGACGAGTTTCTCAAGGAGCGCGGCGACCCGCTCAAGGCGCTGATGGATGACTCGACGAACTGGGACGATTTTGTCCGGGCGCTGATGAAGAACGATACAGCCTGGGCGGAGCGGAACCTCGGCGACTCCGTGCTCACAACCTATCAGGCAAATGCCGTGTGGGTGTATCGACCCGACGGGACGCTCTTCTATTCGCGGAACAATCGTTACGCGGAGAACCTGCGCGAGCTGCCGTTGCCTCCCGGCGCGTTCGCGCGGGCGACTGAGGGCGTGCGCGACCGGCACTTCTTCCTGCGCGTGCCGCAGGGCTGGATGGAAATCCGCGGCGCCACGATCCACCCGTCACGTGATCGCTACCGCGAGACAACTCCACAAGGCTGGCTCTTCGTCGGGCACATCTGGATCGACGACAACATCCGCCGCATGTCGATGTTCACCGGCTACTCGATCCGCATTCTACCGCTCGGAGCAAGCGGCTCCGCGCCACCGAGCAAGGAGGAGCAGGGCTTGATCAGCTTCACCCGGCCGCTGCCGGGCTGGGATGGGAGACCGGTGGCGCAAATCCTCGTGCAGCATGACTCGCCAATCATTCGCGAGCTCAACCGCGCCAGCCACCAGCTCTTCATCTACCTCATGATCTTCGCGGCGCTGTTGTTCGTCGTGCTCGCGGTGTCGCTTGTCGGATGGGTTCGCCGACCGCTGCGCCTCATTTCACGCAACCTCGAGCATGAGGACCCGGAAGGACTTGCCACGCTCGAGCGACGGCCGGACGAATTCGGAAAGCTGGCGCAGCTCATCCTCAAATTCCGCCGCACGCAGGAAACGTTGAGCCAGACGGAGGAGCAGCTCCGCCATTCACTCAAACTCGAAGCGGTGGGCCGCCTGGCCGGTGGCATCGCGCACGATTTCAACAATCTTCTCACGGCGATCATCGGCTACAGCGAGTTGCTCGAAGAGAAGCTCCAGGGCGATGGCGCAGCGCGCGAATATGCGCAGCTCGTGCGCAAGGCCGGCGAGCGCGCGGCGGACCTGACGCGACAACTGCTCGCCTTCAGTCGCAAACAACTGCTCCAGCCGCGCGTGCTCGATCTCAACGAGCTGCTGGGCGAGATGCGAAAGCTCCTCCAGCGCGTGATCGGCGAGCACATCCGCATCGTCATCGATCCTGCGGCGGACGACGCACGCGTCTGCGCCGACCCCACCCAGCTCGAGCAGGTCGTCCTCAATCTCGGCGTGAACGCGCGGGATGCGATGCTCTCCGGCGGAACGCTCACGATCCGCACCCGGAGCGCGGTGACCGGCGAGAATGGTCTGCCGCATGAACTCGCGCCGGGGCGATACGTCGAGCTTTCCGTCACGGACACGGGCTCGGGCATGGACGAGGCGACACGGTTGCGGATTTTCGAGCCGTTCTTCACCACCAAAGGCCCGGGCAAAGGCACCGGCTTGGGACTTTCGACTGTGCATGGCATCGTCGCGCAGAGCGACGGGGCGATCGCAGTGGAGAGCACCCTTGGCGTCGGCAGCACCTTTCGGATTTTCCTCCCGCACGCTGAACGCCCGGTAGACCTGCCGGCCGCCGCACCGCCTCCGGTGGAGCGAAGCAAAAAGTCGGAGACGGTCCTGGTCGTCGAGGACGAGGAGGTCGTGCGGCAACTCGTGTGCAGCGTCCTCGAAGAGGTGGGCTATCACATCCTCTGCGCCGCCACGCCGGGCGAAGCATTGCAGAAGTTCGAAGCGCACGGCAGGTCGATCGATCTGCTTGTCAGCGATGTCATCATGCCGGAAATGCACGGGCCCGCCCTCGCCCATGCCCTCGCTCTGCGGCAGCCCGATCTGAAGATCCTCTACATCTCCGGCTATTCGGACAATGACATCGGCGCGCAGGGGATCATCGGCGAGGATCTCCAGTTCCTGCAGAAGCCGTTTACGCAGCAGAGTCTCATCCGCAAAGTGCGCGAGGTGCTCGACGCGTCGCCGTCGCCGCTCGGCGCTTTCTAGGTCAAGCCAGCAGGGCGCCGCTTCGCCACTGGCGCGTGGGGGGAGGAGCGCGCTAGATTCTGGCATGAGCGCGCGTCCTTCTCTTCTCATCGGCGGCGAATGGATCTCCAACGCAACGGCGGAACTGCCGGTGGTAAATCCGTTCACGGGCGCGGAGATCGCGCGGGTGCCGATGGGTGGTCCGGGAGAAATTGAGCGGGCGATCGCGGCGGCGCATGCGGCGTTTGCGCAGGTGCGCCGCGCCCCCGCGCATCGGCGCGCGTCTTTGCTCCTCGCAATTGCGCAGGGGATCGAACGGCGCAGCGCCGAATTTGCCGAGACGATCATGAGCGAAGCCGGCAAGCCGATCACCTTCGCGAAGGCAGAGGTCGAGCGCGCGGTGATGACCTTCACGAACGCGGCTGAAGAGGCGCGGCGCCAGCACGGCGAGGTGCTCGACATGGATGCGTTTGCCAGCGGCGAAGGGCACTTCGGCGTCGTGCATCGTTTCCCGCTTGGCGTCATCGCGGCGGTCACGCCGTTCAACTTTCCGCTCAACCTCGTTGCGCACAAAGTGGCGCCGTGTCTCGCGACGGGGAACACGATGGTCGTGAAGCCGGCCACGAAGACGCCGCTTACATCGCTGCTGCTCGCCGAGGTGCTGGTCGGGGCGGGTGTGCCCGCGGGACAGGTGAATTTCGTGACGTGCTCGAACGAGGACGCGGCGCGGTTGGTCACGGATGAACGTGTGAAGATGATCACCTTCACCGGCAGCCCCGCCGTCGGCTGGAAGCTCAAACGGCAGGCGGGCAAGAAGCGCGTGACGCTCGAGCTTGGCGGCAACGCCGGCGTGATCGTCCACGCCGACGCAAATCTCGACGCAGCGATTCCTGCGATCGCGAGTGGCGCCTTCGGCTACGCGGGGCAATCGTGCATCAGCGTTCAGCGCATCGTGATTCACGAATCGCTTTACGACGAGGTGAAGGCGCGGCTGATCGCGCAGATTCGCGACAAGATCAAGACGGGTGACCCCCGCGATCCGGCGGCCGTCGTGGGGCCGATGATCAACGCCGACGCGCTGGCGCAGGTGCGCGGACGCATCGACGCGGCGCTCGCGAGCGGTGCGCGGATCGTCCACGGCGGGCAGACGATCGGTCCCTGCCTGGAGGCAACCGTGTTGGAAAACGTTCCGCCTGACGCCGAGCTCTGCGCGAAGGAAGCGTTTGCGCCGATCGTCACGCTCCACCGTTACCGCGAGTTCGACGAGGCGCTCGCGTTCGTGAATGCGTCCGAGTTCGGTCTGCAGGCCGGCGTTTTCACCCGCGATCTCGAGCTGGCGTTGCGAGCTTTTGACGTGCTCGACGTCGGCGGTGTGCTCGTCAACCAGGTGCCGACCTTCCGCGTGGAAAACATGCCGTATGGCGGCATCAAGGAAAGCGGCTTCGGCCGCGAAGGCCTGCGCTACGCAATGGAAGAGATGACGGAGCTGAAAACGCTGATTATCAAGCGCACGTGATTTCCGCTTCGCTCGCCGCGCTTAGCGCCGGCCTCATCCTGCTTCCGCCCACAGCTGGACCTCAACCGCTCCGCGAAACGAGGCCTGACAAATTTCCGCGGCCTCGCGAGGAGCCGGCGCGAACGCCCGAGGCGACCCCGCCGCCGAAGCGCCAGCGCATCTTCGGCGTCGGCGTGGGCTTCGAGCGCAGCGGGACACTCGCGGGTGTGGCGCTGAGCATCGTGCTGCCGGACTCGCCCGCCTACCGCGCCGGACTGCTCGCGGGGTGCATCGTTTCGGAGATCAACGGCCAGCCGACTCCCGGCCGGACTGGCGAGGACTGTGCACGCCTGATCCGCGAAGGCAGCGGAACGGTGCGGATCAAATATCTCGACCCCGCGATGAAGGAACGCGCGATCACGCTGGAGAAGGAGTGGATCGTGGTGCCGGAGTAGCGTTGGGAGAAAGGCTTCTTTCATTCGGCGCTGTGCGCCTTGCTCGCAGACGGTTCGCCTCCTAGCTTATCTCCCCATGTCTGAAGACACCCTTTGGAGCGGCACTTCGTCGCAGTTGAAAAATCTCGGCATTTTCCTGCTCTGTATCCTTGTGATCCCGATCCCGTGGGCGATTGCGGCTTGGTTGCGAGTCAAGAGCACGACCTACCGGCTCACGACCGAGCGTCTCATCACCGAACGCGGCATCTTCAGCAAAACCACCGACTCTCTTGAATTGTACCGCGTCCGCGATATGCAGACGACCCAGCCGTTTATCCAGCGCCTCGGTAGTCTGCAGACAGTTCACCTGCTCACCGCCGACACCACGACGCCGTCGGTCGTGATCGATCACATTCCCGTCTCGGCCGGCCTGCCGGACAAGATCCGCGCACAGGTCGAGGCGTGTCGCATGGCGAAACGCGTGCGGACGGTCGATGTCGAGGACGACACCCACTCCGCCTGATTGCATGAAGACATTTCCTTTCGAAAAAGACGAAGCCGGTCCCGGCGCCATTCCGACGCGTGACCAGGTGCGCATCGAGGACACGTGGGACCTCACGCTGCTCTACCCGACGCCGGAGGCGTGGCTGGCGGATTTCGAAAAGCTCCAGCGCACCTTCGAGCAAATCACGCATTGGAAGGGGCGCGTCGGCGAGTCGGCACGGACGTTGCGTGAGGTGCTGGAGTTCGAGAAGTCGCTCGGGCTGCTCATCGAGCGGCTCCATCATTACGCGTCTCTGAAGACGTCGGAGGACAGCTCGGACGCGGCGAACCTGGCGCGCGAGGGCCAGCTCGAAAACCTGCTCACACGGGTGCGCGAGTCGGAAGCCTTCGTTGAGCCGGAGATCATGGCGATCGACGACGGGGTCTTCGATACGTTTCTGAAGTCGCCAGAGCTGTCCGAATGGGGGATCCCGCTGCGCAAGCGCCGTCGGCTCAAGCCGCACACGCTCAGTGCGGCCGAGGAGCGCATCCTCGCGCTCGGGTACAGCGCGACCACGGGGCAGCACGAGACCTTCTCGCAGCTGACGAACGTGGACATGAAGTTCGGCACGATCCTCGACGAGAAAGGCGAGGAGCGGCCGCTCAGCCAGAGCTCCTGGATTTCCTTTCTCACGAAGCGCGATCACGCCCTGCGCCGGCGGACCTTTCACAAGTTCTACGCCGAATTCGACGACCACAAATTCACACTCGCCGCGACGCTGGCGAACTCCGTGAAGTCGGACGTCTTTCGCGCGCGCGCCCGCAACTACCCGTCGGCGCTCGAGAGCGCGCTTTTCTACGACGACGTGCCGGCGAGCGTTTACGAGAACCTCATCGCCAGCGTGCGCGCGAATCTCGCGCCGCTCTTCCGCTACTTCGCCTTGCGCAAGCGCGTCCTCAGCCTGCGCGAGATTCATCACTACGACACGTATGTCCCGATCGTTGCCGACATCGAGACGCACGTGACCTTCGACGAAGCGATCGAGAAGGTGCTCACCTCGCTCGCGCCACTCGGGGACGAGTATTGCCGCGTGCTCGGCGATGGCATGCGGACGAAGCGCTGGTGCGATCGTTACGAGAGCAAGGGCAAGCGCTCCGGTGCGTTCAGCTCGTCGAGTTATGGCAACCCGCCGTTCATCCTGATGAACTACAAGGAGGACGTTTTCTCCGACGTGTACACGCTTGCGCACGAGGCGGGGCACTCGATGCACACGTGGTTCGCGCAGCGGACGCAGCCGTTTCAGACCTACGATTACCCGATCTTCCTCGCCGAGGTCGCAAGCACCTTCAACGAGGAGCTGCTCACGCACCATCTGCTCGAGACGACGAGCGACCCGAAGATGCGCGCCTATCTGATCAACCGGCAGATCGACGACATCCGCGGCACGGTCTATCGGCAAACGATGTTCGCCGAGTTCGAGAAGCTCATCCACGCGATGGAGGAGCGCGGCGAGCCGCTCACCCTCGACACGTTTCGTCAGACCTACCGTGGTTTGCTCGACGCCTACTTCGGCCCGGACTTCGTCATCGACGAACAGCTCGAGCTGGAGTGCCTGCGCATCCCGCATTTTTACTCCGCGTTCTACGTTTACAAATACGCCACCGGCATCAGCGCCGCCGTCGCGCTTTCCGAGCAGGTGTTGAAGAGCGGCGACGCCACGCGCTACCTGGGCTTCATGAAATCGGGTGGCTCGAAGTTCCCGATCCCGACCCTGCGCGACGCCGGCGTGGACATGTCGAGCCCCGAGCCGGTGAACGCGACGCTCGCGCTCTTCGCCCGGCGCGTCGAGGAGTTGGAAGCGCTGCTTTCCTAGTGTAGTGCGCCGTAAATAGTGCAGAGTAATGGTGACACCTACCCGAGGGTATGGATGATAGGTGAATGCGAACTGCACCGAGAGTTGAATTGAGCATGGAAGACAGAGCGTGGCTGGAGAAGGTCAGCCGCAGCAGAGTCGAGGCGGTGCGACTCTCGGAGCGCGCGCTCATTGTCCTGATGGCGGCAGACGGAAAGACCAATCGTGAAATCGGGATGAGCCTGGGGATCACGGAGGAGAAGGCCGCCCGGTGGCGCGGTCGCTTTATTGATCAGGGCAAGACCGGCCTTGAGCAGGATGCACCAGGCCGGGGGCGCAAACCGACTTACCCGCCGGAGATCGTCTCAATGGTGGTGCGCCGGACGACCCGCCAGAAGCCGGTAGCCGCGACGCACTGGAGCCGCCGCCTGATGGCCAGCGCGACCGATCTGAGTGCTTCGACCATCGGCCGCATCTGGCGCCAGCATGGGCTCAAGCCCCATCTGAGCCGCACTTTCAAAGTCTCCAATGATCCGCACTTTGCCGAGAAGCTGGAGGACATCGTCGGACTTTATCTTAATGCGCCGGAGCACGCCCTGGTCTTCTGCTGCGATGAAAAGAGTCAGGTGCAGGCCCTGGATCGCACGCAGCCGGGGCTGCCAATGAAGAAAGGCCGGGCGAGCACCTTTACCCACGATTATGTGCGTCACGGGACAACCACTCTTTTTGCCGCGCTCAATGTCGCCGACGGCACCGTGATCGGGCAGTGCCAGACGCGCCACCGCCACATCGAATGGCTGAAGTTCCTGCGCTTACTCGACGAGCAAACGGCCGCGGATCGCGACCTGCATCTGATCCTCGATAACTACGCCACGCACAAACACCCCAAGGTCAAAGCGTGGCTGGAAAAGCATCCCCGTTTTCATCTGCACTTCACCCCGACGAGCGCCTCCTGGCTCAACATGGTCGAGCGCTTCTTTCGTGACCTGACCGCCCGGCGCCTGCGGCGCGGAGTCTTCCGCAGTCTGTCCGAGTTGATCGAAGCAATCACGGCCTATCTCGATCACTACAATGCCTCTCCGACCCCGTTTGTCTGGACGGCTACCGCCTCCGACATCCTCGCCAAGGTCAAACGCGCCCGCCGCAAACTCCATACTCCTCGCTAAATGCAGCGCACTCCACTAGCGACGCGGGTCGCGCTGCGCCGAAAACACGCGGGCTCGGCGCAAAACTTCGTTCGTCCTTGGCACGATCGCTGATTCGTGTTCATTCATCAGCACACAGATTTACATGCTCGAAGGCCACGAACGCACGCTGCTCGCCGCGCAGGGCTACTCCGAGTTGTCGATGTTTGACGACGCGATCGCCGAGCTCGACACGCTCCCAAAATCCATCGTCGAAAACGCCACCGTGATCGAGCTGCGCACCGTGATCCTCATGCAGGCGCGCCGCTGGAAGCATGCGCTGATCGCCGCCCGCGCGCTCTGCCGGGCCGAACCTGAGAAGACCAGCGGCTTCATCCACGCCGCCTTTTGCCTCCACGAGCTAGGCCGCACTGCCGACGCACGCGATGTCCTTATCGGCGGCCCGGAGACGCTGCACTCCGAGCCCACCTTTCACTACAATCTCGCCTGCTACGAGTGCGTCCTTGGCAATCTCGCCCTGGCGCGGATGCACCTCGATAAGAGCTTCGAGCTCGACAAGAAGTTCCGCGAGTTCGCCCGGTCGGATCCAGACCTCGCGCCGCTGCGGTTGTGAGGTGTTACTTCAAGGCGCTGACGGCGGCGCGGATTTGCTGCTCCAGGTTAGCGGCCTGCGTTTCTGCCTCCAGAATCGGCAACCCCTTGGCCATCCCGGGGCGCTGATGCCCGGTCTCTCCCAGCCATGCATCGGCAAGGATGCGCCCGCGTTTGCGAACCTTGGCGGCGAATTCCTTCCCATTTGCGCTGGAAGCCCACTCACTTGCCTGCAGCTTGCCAAACGCGCCAGCGCCCTTTGCATCAAGCGACTCGATCAGCGCGTTGCCGAGCACGGCGTGGCCGGCATCGTTTGGATGGATGTGATCCTTTGAGAAGGTGAAGGCGGGGTCGCTCTTCCGATGCTCGTCGAGCGCCGCCGACATCGGTCCGCGGAGATCGATGACCTCCCATCCGTTCTTGCGCTGCTCCAGCAACCACTGCGCGTAGCGTGCGAGGACGTCGTCGTAGCTGCCAGCGCGGGACTCAGGCGGAGTCGGGTCGAAGACGGGCGGGGTGAGATGAATGATCTTTGCGCCGGTTTTCGTGACTTCGTCGTGCAGCCAGCGCATGCCGTCCTTGAATTTGCCGAAGCGCTCGTCGTCGAGCGGGAGGTAGATGCCGTCGTTCATCCCGTAGCAGGCGAAGACCAAGTCGGGCTTGACCTTCGGGAGCACCCGCCCGAGTCGCTCGTGCAGGTCGGGGCGGGGAAATTTGCCACCCGCATGTCCAGGCTCGCTGAGGCCCGAGACGGTCTCGCTTGGGAGACCGCAGTTGATCACTTCGAACTTCCGCTCCGCGTATTGCGTGAACAGAAACGTCTCGAAGAGATCCACGTACTGCCCCGCGTACGTAATGCTGTCGCCGAGGAAGAGGATGCGTTTGACGCCGGGCAGGAAGTCGCCGGCCCGCGCGGGCGGGGCGAAGTGCAGAGTGGTGGCGAGAAGCAGGAGAGCGAGAGCGCGACCCATGACGCGTTACTCCTTCGGCAGTTCCTTGAGGCTGATGTTGCGGAAGCTCACCGCGCCGTGATCGCCTTGCAGAAAGAGCGAGCCGGGCTCGTTCACGTTTTTGTCGAGCTCGCTGCCGGTCGCGCGGTTGCACTCGACGTTGTCGTGAATCTTCACGCCATTGAGCACGACGGTGATCTTGCTGCCGATGATCGTCGCCTCCACCGTTTGCCATTCATCGCCGGGCTTGCTCACAAACTGGCTCGGCGCCGTGTGATTGTAGATCGCGCCGTTTCCGTTGATCGCCGGCTTGCCCGATTTGAAGTCACCGAGGATTTGAATCTCGTGGCGGCCGCGCAGGTAGAATCCGGAGTTCGAGCCGTCCGGGACCATGTATTCGTAGCGGACGGTGAAGTTCCAAAACTTCTGATCGGTGACGAGATCGACGCCGTGTTCGCCAGACTTGAGGTCATTTTTCAGCACGCCGTCCTGCACGATCCACGCGTTGTGCGCCTCGGCTCGGCGGAGGTGCCAGCCGGCCAAATCCTTGCCGTTGAAGAGAGGCCTGAAGTCCGTTGCGTCATCAGCCGCGAGGGCCGCGTTCGCGCCGACGACGCACGCGAGAAAGAGAAGGGTAGTCTTCATCGGGCACGATGGATTATTGCACCGACGGGTTCGGTTCCGCGCTGCCCTCAGCCAGTCCGAGCGCCCACTTGATCCCGCCCAGAATGTGCGCCTGGTATTGCTTGCTCGTCTCGACGGAATTCTTGCGATCCTTCAGCTCGGGATCATCGCTCCACAAGTCTTCGCGATGCCCGAGTGAAGTGTAAAAGACCCGGCCTTTCCCAGCCTTGCGGCACCACGAAACGGGAAAGAACATCTTCTCTTCCACCTTCTGGGCGTCGTGCTGCAGGAACCACAGCGCGTGCACCTTCGCGCGGTCCTGGTGCTTGATCCGATACATCTCTTCCTGCGCAAGGTTCCACGTCTTGCCGATTCCGCCATTCGCAGGATGCTCGGTGTCGCCAGCGACGAGGTCGGCCGGCACCTGCGGTCCGTGGCCGGCGAACTCGCCCTGTAGCATGTCGAGGTAGCCTTCGAACTTGTGGAAGGTGTCGCTGCCGGAGTGCATCGCCATGAAGCTGTGGCCGTCCTCGACCCATTTGATGAAACCTTCCTTGTCCGGGAGCGGCAGGTCGCCGGTGGTATTTGCAAAGATCACACCATCGATTCTCTTCGCGGCGAGATTCTGCGGGCTCAGCGGTTCGAGCGCCGTTTTCACCGCCGCGTCGAATCGCGCCTGGGCGTCCTTTGCCTGCTGGTCCACTTCCGGCGTCCACTTCGCCATCTCTGCCTCGTACTTCTTCATGTCGTTGTCATGGCGCTTCTTCGCGTTCTCGTCCGCGTCCGGCGCGAGATCCTTGGGCTTGTTCGGCTTGCGCGGCACCTGAATGTCCGGTTGGCGGACAAATTCGACGATGGTGAACGCCTTCGATTCCGCTCCGAGTTTCTCGAGCGTCTTTTCCGCATACGGAATCGAGCTGTGGCGGAAGCCGGTGGTCACGGTGCAGATGATGATCCTTTTCGGCTCAGCCGCAGAGGAGTGAAACGCGGGCGCGAGGAGCGCGGCGACGAGGAGGGAGGGGAGGAGCGTTTTCATGCGTGGTGGAGGCTTGGTGGGCGAGAGGAAGGAAATCGGTAGTGGCAATCCGAGGTGCTGTCGATGCATTAGGCGGCTTCGAGCGGACTCGAACTGCGCAGCAGAAGCCCTATCCTTTCGCCGATGAACACCATTCCGTGCCGCGACTGCGAAACGCCCGTGAGCCTCGATGCGTTCTCTTGTCCGCAGTGCGGCGCGCCGCGGCCGGCGCTGCGAGAGTGGCACGGCGAGGGTTACGAATGGAAATCCGCCACGACGATCGGCGGCGTCCCGCTGGTTCACATCGCGTTTGGGATCGACCGGGCCGGGAAGATCCGCACGGCGCGCGGCATCATCGCCATCGGCCAGCGCGCGGTGGGCGGAATCGCCTGCGGCATTCTGGCGCTGGGGGGCGTGTCGTTCGGGGTGGTGTGCGGCGGCGTCATCTCGCTCGGCGTCGTCGCGGGCGCGCTGGTGCTCGCGTGCGGAGTCAACGCGGCGGCTCCGATCGCGTTCGGCGTTGTGGCCTTCGGTGCGATCGTCGGAGGAGTGAACGCCATTGGATGGAAGATCCTCTTCTCCGTCGCGCGGTAGCGAGCACGCCCGGCTCACCGCTCGACGCCTGCGGGGAACGCTGGTATCACCGCGCGCATGCATCGACTGGCTCTCCCCCTCGTGGCCGCCTGGATCACCCTCGCTTCCTCCGTTGCGCAACTCCCGACGGTCGATCCGCCGCGCAAGTGGACGACGGAAGGAGGACAAAACTTCCAGGCATCGGTGACGAAGTTCGATGGCACGACGGTGGTCTTCAAGATGCCCAACGGAGCGCCCGCGCAGGCCCCGGCCGCCAAGCTCAGCGCCGAGGACCAGCAATACCTCGCCGAGTGGCAGAAGCGGCAGCCGATCAAGGTTGTGTTACCGGAGGTCGTCGGCGTGGAAACGGCGCAGATGAAGGCGGAGGTCGTTAGCGAAGACCCGGCTGCAGAAAAGTTCGTCTATCGCACGCAGCACTTCGAGTTTGAGTCGCAGGGCAAGTTCAACACTTCGCTGCTGCGGGAAGTGGCGCGCAGCTTCGAGGCGACTTATGAGTTGGTCAAGGCTTTGCCCTGGGGCATCACGCCGAAGCCGGAAGAGGGCGATTACTTTCATGCGCGCCTGATGAAGGACAAGGAGTCCTACTACGCGGCCGGCGCGCCGAAGAACAGCGGCGGAGTTTACAAGGGCAAGGAGAAGGTCTTCATGGTTCCGTTTGAGAACATCGGTGTGAAGGTGGTGGGCAAGAGTTACGCGAAGACGGAGGATTTTGAGACACACACGATGGTCCACGAGTTGACGCACCAGATGATGCACGCGTGGCTCCATCTGCTGCCGCAGTGGATCGTGGAAGGCACGGCGGAATACACCGGCAACCTGCCGCTAAAGACCGGGCACTTCCGGGTCTCGGCAGCGAAGACCGGGTTGAAGGATTACGTCGATTTTCTCAAGAAGCGCACGACGGATGGCGTGCCCGAGCCTTATCCGTTGGAGAAGCTCTTCAACGTGACCAACGAGGAGTGGACTAACATTCTCCTCGAGAGTCCGCACATGTCGCACCGGCTCTATTTCACGTCCTATCTGCTCGTCTATTACTTCATGCACCTCGACGGAAAAGGCGACGGTCAGCTGTTCGCGCGCTTCTTCCGCGAAGTCGGCGACGTGCAGCACGACATCGAGAAGTACCGAACGGCGATGGAGGACTTCAAGAAACAGCCGGGAGTGGAAACTCTGCCGGACGGATCGATTCGCTGGCGCGGCGACATGAAGGCGCCCGAGCGGCCGACCGTGCTGGCGTCGGATGCAGCGCTAGGCGAGTTCCAAAAAAAGGCGCTCGCGATCCTGCTCGATAAGCGCAGCGAGCCGGACCTGATGAAGCAGATTCGGTCGGCGTACGTGAGACTGGGGATCCGGCTATGAGGGCACGCGTGCGGTAATTTCTACGTGGCGTGAGATGAAACAGTCGTCAGGCAGGCGCAGTTGAAAGAGCTTCGGAGGCTGCGATCATCTCGCCCAACGCGCCGCGAGTGCTCGCCCCAAAAGATTGGTCCCAGGCGAGCGTGCGGACGCTGATCACTTCGTTTCAAATGAAAACCTCCTTCGTCTGGTTGCCCGCGCTGTGCCTGTTCGCCGCCTGCGCGAACCAAGGCCAATCCTACGCCAGCAAACATCCCGAGTTGCCGCCGGCGCAGCGCCGCTTCCTCGAGACCGGCAACGTCCCAGGCGGTGATGCGATTGCAGGAATGACTCGCACGCAGGTGAAGCTCGCGATGGGGCGCGACCCTGACACGTTCGACAAGATCAACGGCGAAGACGCCTGGATCTATGTGCGCAAGACGAGCGTCGGCAAGAACACCCCCGATGACTTCGACCATGGTGATCCTTCGCCGATGGGCAGCACGCGCAGTTTCACGGAGACGCCGAGTTTTGGCGGCAGCACAGACGTGCAGACCACAACGACCATCTTTTTCCAAGGCGACCGGGCCACTCACGCGGTGAACGGAGAAGCGTCCGGCGGCGCGAGGAATTAGCGGCCAGCGGGCCGACAGTCTGAACGAGCGTTCCTTCAGTTCGCGCCGCTGACTTTCGCCGTCGTCAGGTCGGCGTACTGCTGCCAGAGCTTTTCGATCCATGCGGCGTCCGGCGCGCCGTCGAAGACGACGATTCGGTAGCGCGACACGTACGACCGGCCGGGCTCGATGCTCCAGTCGCCGTCCTGCGATGGCGCGATGCAGAGCTGCGGGTTCTTCGGGTTCAGGCGCAGCGGCTGGGGAAAACGGAAGTTCGAGGGATGAATCAGCACGGCGAGTCCGGTCGGCGCGCCATCGACATCGCCGCCGATGTGGACCCACTTGCCCTTCGTGCCGTCGCCGGCTTTGCGGTCGTCGCCGTTGCTCGTGAGCATCGTGACCTTGTCCACCGGATCCCAGAGCGCGTTGCCGCGGACGCCGAGGCCGCCGTAGTGATACTTCGGCAGCTTGAGCGGTGACGCGCTCGCGCAGGTCTGAGTCGAGACGAGGTCGATCACGTTGGCCGGCCGTCCATCCGCGACGACGCGCCGCGCGGTGACTTCCCACGTTTCGTTCAACACGTCCTGGTCCGCATCGCCGCTGTGATCGATGAACCGATGCTTGCTGATGAAGCCGCCGCTCTCCGGGCCGCCCCACGACTTTTCGAGCGAGGCGAAGCGCACCTCGGCGAGCAGTTTGTCGCCCGATTTATCGCCACCGGGACCCTTGCCCATGTTCCAGAAATCGGGATGTCGTCCCTCGAAATCGGTGTCCGTCCACGCGAACCAGACGCCGCGATGCCAGCGATGATCCGGCGGATGGTTTCCTGTCACGAGCTTGCCGCTGGGGCTGAAGATCGGGTGCAGGTGCGCGCCGTGCGAGAAGATCGGCAGCACGCCGTCGGGTACCGGACCGGGTTCCATTTGATACGTGAACATCGGCTGACCGTTGACGGTGAAGTTCAACACGCCGGTGCCTTTCTCGACCGCGATGGGGTCGGTGGGGCGCGCGGCGGTGAGGCCGGCAAATGAGAGGAGGACAAGTACGATGGGAGTTTTCATTTGGTGGAGGGAACGAGAGTCGTGCGGCCAGTCTCGCACGCCGCAACCACGCCTCAGAGCCGAAAAAGTTTTCGCGCGTTGTCGGCGAAGATTTTTTGTTCGTCGGCGGCGGGCAGCTTCAGAGCGCGCAGGGAATCGATGATGAGCTGCGGCTCGACCCACGGGTGATCGCTCGAATAGAGCAGGCGATCGGCACCCATGAACTCGAGGGCGAACTTCATCGCGAGCGGCAGTGGCGAGACGATATCGAGCCAGATCCGCCTGAGGTACTCGCTCGGCGCGCGAGTGAGGTTGCGCGGGCCGCGCTTGAGCACGGTGACCTGGTGATCGAGCCGACCGACGATGTACGGCAGCGTGCCGCCGAGGTGCGGGCAGACGAGTTTGAGCTTCGGAAATTCGTCAAGGATGCCGGACATCAGCAGCCGCGTGAGCGCGATGGTGTTGTCGAACATGTTCCCGAGCGTGCTGGTCATCTCGTAGCCTTTCACCTGCTCGATGGTCACTGGTTTGGCGGGGTGAAGGAGCACCGGCAGCTCGAGTTCGACGGCGCGCGCGAAGAGCGGGCGGAACTCGGGCTCGTCGGGAAAGCGGCCGGCGAGGTTTGTGTAGAGCAGGATGCCTTTCATACCGAGATGGCGCACGCAGCGATCCAGTTCCGCGAGCGCAGCTTCCATGGCCTGGAGCGGCAGCACGCACAGGCCGAAGAAGCGCGTCGGATGCGCGCGCACGACGCTGGCGACGAAGTCATTCGCCATCTGCGCAACCGCCAGACCGTCGGTGCCGAACCACTCCGGGCCGGGGTCGTTGATGCTCAGTGCGGTGAGCCCGATGCCGGCGGCGTTCATCGCGGCGAGCTTGGCGTCGACGTCGAGATAGCTCGGCGGAATCTTCCGCAGCCAGTCGCCCATCTTCACGTAGCGGATGCCGTCCTTGGTAAACACGGTCGGATCGCCCGTGCGCTTCTCCATCAACGCCACCAGCTCAGGCGCGAAGAGATGGCTCTGGCAGTCGATCTTGAATGACGGTGGTGCCTCCGCGGCTGCGAGCTTTCGCGGTAGCGGCGCCAGGGCGGCGCCGGTGGCAGCGAGGAATTTGCGGCGGTTCATCGAGCGGAGTTCTGTGATAGCCGCGAGCACGACGAAAGGCGAGCAGCGGTCTCGGGCAGGGTGGCCGTTCCGCCCGCCGGTTTGGGCGTTTCGCCCGAACGATCTTTCGCCGCCCGAAAAGCCGCGACGCAGAGGCGTCGCTCGGCGGGCCTGACGCCCACCCTCTCGGAAGTCGCTATGCCAGCAGCTCTTTCACGACCACCGCCTCCTGCCCGTCCGTGAGCGAGGCGGCGGTGCCGTTGCGCTTGTAGACGAGCTGTTTGTGGTCGAGCCCGAAGTTGTGCAGGAGCGTGGCGTGCCAGTCGTAGTGATGAACGATGTCTTTGATCGCGTGGTGGCTCCACTCGTCGGTTTCGCCGTGAACGCAGCCAGCCTTGAACCCGCCGCCGGCGACCCAGTGCGTGAAACCGTAGGTGTTGTGATCCCGGCCCCACTTGTCCCGGCCGGCGTCGTTTTGCAGCACCGGCAGACGGCCCATTTCGCCGCCCCACTGCACGACCGTGCTGTCGAGCAGGCCGCGCTGCTTGAGGTCCTTGATAAGCGCCGCGCACGGCTGATCGACGGCGGCGCAATTCTTCGGCAGCGCGGAAATCAGCGAACCGTGCTGGTCCCACGATTGCCCAGAATTCAGCACCTGCACGTAGCGTACGCCGCGCTCGACCAGTCGCCGCGCGATGATGCAGCGCGTCGCGTAGTCCTTCGTCTCGGCCTTGTCCACGCCGTACATCTTTTTGATGTGCTCGGGTTCGTTGGAGATATCGAGCGCCTCCTTGGCGGCGGTCTGCATGTGCGCGGCGAGCTCGTAGCTGGCGATGCGCGCCTGGAGATCGAGCTCGCCCGGATGCTGCGCGAGATGGTCCTCGTTGAAGCTCTTGAGCAGTGCGAGCTGCCGTTCCTGCGGTTTGCCAGCGAGCTCCGCAGGCGGATCGAGGTTGAGGATGTGCGGCTCCGTCGGCCGAATGAGCGTCCCCTGGTAGAGTGCGGGGAGCCAGCCGTTGGTGTAGTGCTCGCCCTGGAACGTCGGCAGCCCGCCGGGATGGGCGAGGACCATGTAAGCCGGCAGTTCCTGCGTCTCGCTGCCGAGGCCGTAGGTGAGCCACGAGCCGACGGTCGGTCGGCCCGCGCTGATGCGGCCGTTGTTCATCGCGTAGAGGCCCTGTGCGTGGTTGCTCACGCCCGATTGCATCGAGCGGATGACGGTGATGTCGTCCACGATCTCGGCGAGGCAGGGGAGCAGCTCGCTCAGCTCCGTGCCGCACTGGCCGTGCTTCGAGAATTTCCACGGCGAGCCGAAGACCTTCGCCGACGCCTGCGCAAGGTTGTCGTATTTGATCTCACCCGGAAACTTCTGCCCGTCGTATTTCGTGAGCATCGGCTTCGGGTCGAAGAGGTCCATCTGCGACGGCCCGCCCATCATGAAGAGGTTGATCATCGCGCGCGCCTTCGGCTCGAAGTGCGGCACCTTGGGCAACAAGTCGAAGCGCGGCTCTTCGCCCATGCCGTGCGGCTTCACCGGCGCGGCGAGGAGCCCGTCATTGCGCAACAACCACGTGAGCGCGAGCGAACCGAGGCCGAACGCGTTGGCCTGGAGAAAATGGCGGCGGGAGCAGAGGTGCGGGCGGTTCATGGCGGCTGACTATTCGACGTAAAGAAAACGGTTCGTGCTGTAGAGCACCTGGCAAAGGCTGGCCAAGGCGTCGAGCTGTGGGTCGGGCGTGGGGGCGTCCTTCGCATGCTGGATGCCGTGGTGATACGAGCGCACAGCTTCGGTCTGCTCGGCGACGTAGGCGAGGCCGCGCAGGACGTCCGCTTCCTGCGGCTCCTGGCCGAAGAGGATGCGCCACGCCTTCACGATCTGCCCGCGGGCGTCACCGGGGACTTCGTTGCGGAGGCGCGCGGCGAGCTTGTGGGCGGCGTCGAGGACGAAGGTGTCATTCATCAGCAGCAGCGATTGCGGCGCGACGGTCGTGCAACTGCGCGCCTCGCAGTTCGGCGACATATTCGGCTGGTCGAAGGTATCGAGCACGGTGAGCGGTGTTTTGCGGCGCACCTGCACGTAGATCGAACGGCGGAAGTCCTCCGGCCCGCGGCTCTCCACTTTGATCACGTCGCGATTGGCGTTGAGCTTTTCCTCGCCGACGACGATCCGGCCACCGGGATCGCGCGCGATGCCGATCGGCGGGCCGAACGCGTTGCGGTTCAGCGTTCCGGCGGCGGCGAGCATCGAGTCGCGCACCTCTTCCGCATCGAGACGCTGGATCTTGAATCGGCCGTAGAACTTGTTGTCGGCGTCGACGCGCGCTGCCACCTCGTTGCGCGAACTCTGCCGGTACGTCGTGCTCAGCACCATGAGCCGCTGCAGCGACTTCAGCTTCCAGCCGCCCTCGACGAACGCGCTCGCGAGCCAGTCGAGCAGCTCCGGATGCGACGGCCGCTCGCCGAGCGCGCCGAAATCGCCGGGCGTGTTCACGAGTCCGCGGCCGAAATGGTTCAGCCAAAATCGATTCACGAGCACGCGGGAGACGAGCGGATGTTTCCCGCTTGTGAGCCAGTGCGCATACGCGAGCCGACGTCCGGTCGATCCTGCCGACGTCGGCTCGATTTTCAGCGGTTCGCGCTCGAGCACGGTCAGTTCGCCCGGTGCGACGACTTGCTTCGGTTGGTCGTGATCGCCGCGATGGAAGAGATGCGTCTCGGGCACCGCGCCCTTCACCTCGGTCAACGCCATCACCATGCCCTCGGGCGGACGCGTCTCGCGCAGCTTCGTGCCTTCGGCGATCTTGTCGGTAACCTTCTTCTGGAGGTCCTTGTCGTAAAGATCGAGCGAGTAGAGCGCGAGCGCCGAGGGGTATTTCTTGATGAGCGCCTTTTGCTCCGGAGTCCGGTCCTTGTCAGCGGTGGCGCGCGCGGCGCGGTAGGGCTCGCGCTCCTCCTCGGGCAGCTTCGTCACTTCCTTTTCGAAGATCTCGTCGAGGAACTTTTTGCTCATCGCCTGCGCCTCACGATTGATGTCGCCGACCTGCTTCTCGATCTCGGCCGCCTTCGCGTGCTCCTCCGGCGTGTAGAGCGAGTAAAGCCGCTGCGCGGGCGGACGCCACGCCTGCCAGTTGAACGCCGGCTCGAAGATCGCGCGCATCCGGTAGTAGTCGGCCTGTGAGATCGGGTCGAAGCGGTGGTCGTGGCACTGCGCGCAGCCGACCGTCAGGCCGAGCAGCGACGACGAAACGACTTTGATTTCCTCGGCGATGACCTGATTGCGCGCGAGCTTCGCGTCGTCTGTCGGATCGCCGGTGCCGTCGGGCGCCATGCGGAGAAAGGCGGTTGCGATGAGGTCGTCGCGGCGTTTCGGATCGATCACGGCGGCCTGCGTCTCCGCGTGCGTCGCGCCCGCGAGTTCGTCGCCGGCGAGTTGCTCGACGATGAAGTCGTTCCACGGCTTGTCTGCGTTAAAGGCCTTGATGACGTAGTCGCGGAAACGCCAGGCGTGTGGGCGCGGGGAGTCCACTTCGGAGAAACCGTTCGAGTCGGCGTAGCCGGCGACATCGAGCCAGTGGCGCGCCCAACGTTCGCCATACGCGGTCGAGGCGAGCAGGCGATCGACGACCTTCTCGTAGGCACCGGGAGATTTATCGGCCTCGAAGGCGGCGACTTCCTCCGGCGTCGGCGGCAGGCCGGTGAGGTCGAGCGTCACGCGCCGGATTAACGTGCGCTTGTCGGCGTCGGGCGCGAAATCGAGCTGCTGCTCGCGCAGCTTCGCGAGCACGAACGCGTCGATCGGATTGCGGATGCGCGCAGCGTTTTCCAGCGACGGTGGTGCCGGCTTCGTCACCGGCTTAAAGGACCAGAACTCGCGGTCGTCGTCGGTGATCATCAGCCCTGGCAGCAAGGTCTCCGGCTCGGGCTTTGTCGTCCTGGCGCCTTGGGCGATCCAGCGCTCGATCGTCGCGAGCTGCGCGGGCGTCAGCTTTTTGCCCTTCTTTGGCATCTCGCCTTCGCGGATGAGCCGCACCATCTCGCTGTCGTCCGGCTTGCCCGGGACGAGCACGTGGTCGCCGCCGTCGAGCTCCTTGTCCATGAAGCGCCGCAGCCGCAGGTCCACCCCACCCTTCGGCTTTTCCTCCTCGCCGTGGCAGCTCGTGCAATGCGCCTTGAGGATCGGCTTCACGTCGTGCTCAAACGTCACCTCGCGCTCCGCCGCGCGGGCGGCAAGCGAAAGGACGGCGCTGAGGAGGATGAGAAGCGTGCGGAGCGGCATGTGGAGACGGCTTGTTTCATTACCCCGTGAGGGGCTGGTTCTTAGAAAAGCCAGTCCGGACGGCGACCGCGCTTGAATCGGACGCGCCGTGCCGCCCCGCAGGTGATTTTTCAACGCAGAGAGGCAAAGTGAAAATTGGACGCGCTCGAGAGCTCCGCGACTTTTGCGTTCTCTGCGTCTGTGCGTTGAAAACTAGTTCAGCTCCTTGATGAAAATGTTTCGAAACTGGAGCAGGGCAGGGGGGCTGGTCCACTGGCCGTCCTTTATCGCACCGTGGTGCTGAAGACCGATGCGGCCCTTCGTCGGCAGACCGGGAATGGCGACGGTCGGGATCACGGTTTTGCCGTTGAGGACGGTCGTGACGGTGCCGTTGCGAACGGTGATCTCGTAACGGTTCCATTTGCCGATGGGGCTGTCCGCCTTCTCGCGTGGCGTCACGCCGGCGCGGACTTCGGGCGGCATCTTCATGTCGCGGCGAATGCCGTACATCTCGCCGGAGCCGATCGGCCAGCACCAGATGTTCACCTGATACTTCTGGTCGCCGCAGAGCAGGATGCCGGAGTCGGAGTCGGCAATGTTGAGCTGGATCTGCTGGCCATTTGCGTCCTTGGCTTCGCTGCCGTCGGGCAGGACCTGCGCGGCGCGCGGATTGATGTAAGGCGTCTCCTTGATTCGCCAATCGACGATGAGCGAGTAGTCGGTGTATTCGCGCTCGGTCCAGAGGTGTTTCTCGCCCGGCGCTTCGCTCTGGGCGTCGTAATCGATCAGGCCGCCCTGCACTTTCCAGTGACCGTTGTCGCCCTCGGGCACTTTCCAGCCGGTGAAATCCTTCCCGTTGAAGATCGAGACGTAGCCGTCGTACGGATTCGCCGTCTGCTCCGGCGGCGTGTTCGAGGGGGGCAGTTCCTTGAGGTAGACGTTCTTGAAATGGCACTCGCTGCCTTCGCTCTCGAGCGCGAGGAAGCCTTTCCGCGGGATGCAATCCTTGCCCACGGTCACTTCCTTGCCATTCACCTCGAGCCGCAGTTCGCCGCGATCGGCCGTGAGCCGGTAGTGATTCCACTCCGGCGAGCTCTTGCTCCGCTCTTCGCTCGGGAAGCTGCGCCGGCCACTCTTCGCAACGCGTCCCGCCGGTGTCATCGTCGCACCCCAGATCGGAAAAATGTCACCGTGCGTCGTGAACCACTCGTTCTTCCCCTTCGCGCTGTAGCCATTGTCGAGCACCTGCACTTCGATGCCGCGCGTGTAGCCGGTGCCCATCGCCGGCACGCCATCGCCCCAGACAAACACGCCGCTGTTGCCGCCTTCCTTCATGTGCTGCCAGTCGCACTCGAGGACGAAGTTTTCATACATCTGATCCGTGCGCATGTAGCCGGTCGGCACGCCGCTGATGATGATCATTCCATCGCGGACGGTGTAGGTGTCCGGCGCGACATTCACGGGGACCCAGCCAGCGAGATCCTTTCCGTTGAAAAGTGCGGTGAACCCTTCGGGCGCGACGTTATCGCCGGCGTCCAAGACGACGAGCGGGAGCAGGCAGGCGAGGTAGAGCGGGGCTAGTCTCATGGGGGGATTCGATGCAATGTGAACTCGGTCATCCTGCGGGGGGATGAAATGTTAGAAGTCGAACGGGAAGTCCGCGCTCCCTACTCAGACGATGCTCTCCGTCGCTCATCGCGCTGTCCTCACTGCCAGCGGCGAGACCTCCACAGAAACTCGGCCGCCTTCGCGCCGGTTGTCGGCGCGCCGCAGGACAGACAGGATTGTGAAAGCTTCGTCATGACGGGCGCCTTCCACGCTCGTGCCTGGCCTGGCGGAAGGCGGTGGCAAATTCCGTCGTTGAACGTTTTTCGAAGTCCTGCTGTCTTTCCGCTCCCCGCGCTGCAAAGGCAGGGCGGTTCCCATCTTCCAACCCATGATCAAAGTTCGAAATCTGAAAAAGAATTTCGGCCCAAAGGTCGCGGTAAACGGCGTCTCGTTTACCGTCGAGCGAGGCGAGGTCCTCGGTTTTCTCGGGCCGAACGGTGCTGGCAAATCCACCACGATGCGGATGATCACCGGCTTCATCCCGCCAAGCGACGGCGAGATCAGCATCGGCGATCACAACATGCTCGAGAACCCGATCGAGGCGAAGCGGCTGATCGGCTACCTGCCGGAAAACGCGCCGTCTTATGCGGACATGTCGGTGCACGGCTTTCTCTCGTTTAGCGCAGAGCTGCGGGGACTAACCGGCGACGCCAACCGAAAGGCGGTCAATCGCGTCGTCGAGATGTGCTTCCTCGAGCCGGTGCTGCACCAGAGCGTCGAGACGCTCTCGAAGGGTTACCGGCACCGCACGTGTTTCGCGCAGTCGATCATCCATGACCCAGAAGTGCTTATCCTCGACGAGCCGACCGACGGTCTTGATCCGAACCAGAAGCACGAGGTCCGCACGCTCATCCGGCGCATGGGTGAGAAGAAGGCGATCATCTTCTCGACGCACATCCTCGAGGAGGTCGAAGCCGTCTGCTCGCGGGCGATCATCATCGATCGTGGCTCGATCGTTGCCAACGGCACGCCGCGCGAGCTCAAACAGCGCTCCGACCAGGCGGGCGCGGTCACGCTGCGGTTGCTCGATGGCAGCGCGGCGGCGGTGAAAGCCCGCATCGATCAGGTCTCCGCGGTCGATCGTTCGATCGTCATCAGCGAGTCGCCGCTCACGGTGCGCGCCTTTCCGCGCCGCAACGGCAGCGGCGAAGAACTCGCCCAGGCGCTCGGCGACCTCGTGCTCCGCGAACGCTGGCACTTGCAGGAACTACGGGAAGAGGAAGGGCGGCTCGACGAAGTCTTCCGCAGCATCACGCTCGGTGACAGCGCCGCGGCGAAGGAGGCAGCGAAATGAATCACATCCTCACCATCGCGAAGCGCGAATTCCGCGGCTACTTCTCGTCGCCGGTCGCGTTCGTCTTCATCGTCATCTTCCTGCTGCTGTCGGGATTCTTCTCGTTCATGGTTGCCGGCTTCTTCGATCGCGGCGAAGCGAACCTGCAGGCCTTCTTCGCCTGGCATCCGTGGCTCTATCTCTTCCTCGTGCCGGCGGTCGGCATGCGCATGTGGTCGGAAGAGCGCCGCCTCGGGACGATCGAGCTGTTGCTGACGATGCCGATTACGCCGTGGCAGGCGATCGTGGGAAAATTCCTCGCCTCGTGGGCCGTCGTCGCGCTCGCGCTCGTGTTGACCTTCCCGATCGTGATCACGGTCAACTATCTCGGTCACCCGGATAACGGCGTCATCATCGGTGGATACATCGGCAGCCTGCTCATGGCGGGCGGCTATCTCGCGATCACCGCGATGACCTCGGCGATGACTCGCAACCAGGTCGTCAGCTTCATCGTGTCGGTGGTGCTTTCGCTCTTCCTGATCCTCGCGGGCTATCCGCCGGTCACGAACATGCTCATTAGCTGGGCGTCGCCGTGGCTCGTCGATGGCATCGCGGCGTTCAGCGTAATGACGCACTTCGAAAGCATCCAGAAGGGCGTGCTCGATTCACGCGACGTTCTCTACTTCCTGTCGGTCATCGCGTTCTCGCTCTTCACGACCGGCGTGATCATCCGCGCGCACCGCGCGGGCTAACTCCCACTTCCGCTTTTTCCCCGCAATGAAGACGAAAGGTCTCGAAACCTGGCTCTATTCCACCCTCGGCGTCGCGGCGATGCTCGTCATCGTCGTCGCCATCAACATCATCGCTTCGCACGCCAAGACGCGCATCGACCTCACCGAGGAGCGCGCGTACACGCTCTCGCAAGGCACGCGAAACATCCTCAAGAAGCTCGATACGCCCGTGCAGATCCGCTTCTACTGCTCGCGGGGCGAGAACCGCATGCCGGTCTTCTTGAAGACTTATGCGCAGCGCGTCGAGGATCTGCTCGGCGAATACCGGCAGGTCTCCAAAGGGCAGATCGAGATTCAAAAGCTCGACCCGACGCCTGACTCCGACGCCGAGGACTCGGCAAAGCTGGATGGCATCGAAGGCCAGCCGCTCGAGAATGGGGAGGCAGTCTATCTCGGCGTGAGCGTCAGCATGCTCGACCAAAAGGAAGCGATCCCGTTTCTCTCGCCCGAGCGTGAGCGTCTGCTCGAATACGATCTCTCCCGCGCGATCTCACGCGTGATGACCGCGCAAAAGCCGGTCGTCGGAATCATGAGTCCGCTGCAGTACGCGGGCATGCAGATGAACCCCATGATGATGCAGATGGGCCGTCGCGGCGCGCCTGCGTGGGTCTTCTACAGCGAACTGCAACGCGACTTTGAGGTAAAGCAGGTCGAGATGACGGCCGAGAGCATCCCTGACGATGTAAAGGTGCTCGTCCTCATTCACCCGAAGAACCTTTCCGACGCGGCGCAGTTCGCGATCGACCAGTTCATCCTCCGTGGCGGAAAGCTGATTGCGTTCCTCGATCCGATGGCTGCGCTCGATCAGACGGGCGGCGGTCCGATGGGCGGCGGCAGCAGCTCCAACCTCGAGAAGTTGCTCAAGGCCTGGGGCATCAGCTTCGACAGCACCAAAGTCGTCGCTGACATGAACTACATGGGCCGCACCCGCCAGGGTCGCGCCCCGGCGGTGCTCGCGCTCACTGAGAAGGCGATGGACAAGGACGACATTATCACCGCGCAGGTCGATAACCTCTTCATGGTCTATGCCGGCGCCTTCTCCGGGACGCCGGTCGCGGGCTTGAAGGAGAGCGTGCTGATCAAGTCGTCGGTGAATTCTCAACTGATCGAGCCGATGATGGCGCAGATGGGCGGTGAACAGATCGTCAAAGACTTCGCCCCGTCGAACATCGAGCACCCGCTCGCGATTCGCCTCACCGGCAAATTCAAGACCGCCTTCCCCGAAGGAAAACCGAAAGCCGCCGAGCCGAAGCCCGAGGAGAAGAAGGACGAAAAGAAAGAGGAGAAGACCGAGAGCCTGAAAGAATCGGCGACGGAAAACGCCGTATTGCTGATCGGCGATTCCGACATGATCCAGGATCAGGTTGCCGTGCAGGAGATGGCGAACCCCTTCGGCGGCGGCCAGCGCATGGTGATGCCGGCCAACGGCAACCTCGCCTTCGCACAGGGCGCGGTCGAGCAACTCACCGGCGACGATAATCTCATCGCCGTCCGCAGCCGCGCTTCGCGCGAGCGGCCGTTCACGGTCGTGCGCAAGATGCAGGCGGATGCCGAGGCGAACTATCGGAGCAAGATCAAGGAACTCGAAACGAGTCTCGCGGACGCGCAGAACAAGCTGAACGAGCTTCAGCGTGCGAAGACCGACAAGGGCGAGAAAGGCGGCCAGCGCTTCATCCTTTCGCCCGAGCAACAGCAGGAGATCGCAAACTTCCGTAAGAAAGAGGCAGACGTGAAACAGCAACTCAAGCTCGAGCGCAAGGAACTGCGCGCCGACATCGACTCGCTCGAAAACCGCATCAAGTGGCTGAACATCGCCGGCATGCCCTTTCTCGTGGCGGTCGCTGGTGTCGGATTGGCTCTCATGCGTCGTCGTCAGCGCGCGGCCCGCTAACTTCCTTCTTCCTCGCACATGAAAGGCAAACAACTCGCAATCCTGCTCCTCCTCGTCGTCGTTCTCGGCGGCGCAGGTCTGCTGCTGCAAAAAGGCAATCGTTCCTCCTGGAGCGAAAGCTCCGCCGGCGCCGGCGGCAAGGTCATCAACCTGCCGCTCAACGACGTTACGAAGATCGTCATCAAAACCGGGGACGGTGAAGTGAACCTGGCCAAGAAAGACGATACCTGGACGGTGACGGAGCGGGCTGGGTATCCGGCTAACTTCGAGAAGGTCAGCGATCTCCTGCGCAAGGCGTGGGATCTCAAGACAGTGCAGGAAGTGAAGGTCGGGCCTTCGCAGTTTCCGCGCCTGGACCTGATCGAGCCCGGCAAGGGGGCGGCGGGCGGAACGCTCGTCGACTTCAAGGATAAGGACGGCAAGCGGCTGGCAGCCCTGTTGCTCGGCAAGAAGTACATGAAGAAGAGCGACGGCTCCTTCGGCGAAGGCGGTTTTGCGGCCGGGCGCTATGTCATGCCTGCGGAGGGACAGAAGGTGTCGCTCGTGTCGGAGTCCTTCGAGGACGCGACTACGAAGCCGGACCAATGGTTGAAGCGCGACTTCATTAAGATCGAGAACCCGACGTCAATCACGCTCGCCGGCACGACGGACGCCCAGCACTGGAAGCTTACGCGCGAAAACTCGACCGCCGACTGGAAGCTCGCCGACCTCAAACCCGGCGAAGAGCTGGACAAAAGTAAGGTTAGTTCGTTCGGAACGCTTTTTTCCTTCGTGAATTTCAACGATGTCCTCGCGCCTGATGCGAAGCCGGCTGAGACCGGTCTTGATAAGCCGGTCATCGCGACCCTCGAAACGGCGGATAAGTTCACCTACACCCTGAAGATCGGGAAGCTGACTGAGGAGAACTATCCGGTCACTGTCGCGGTGAGCGCTAACATCGCCAAGGAGCGCACGCCGGGTAAGGATGAGAAGCCCGAGGACAAGAAGAAACTCGACGACGAGTTCGCCGCGAAGCAGAAGCAACTCGAAGAAAAGCTGGCCAACGAGAAGAAATTCGAAGGGCGCCCGTATCTTATCGCGAAGTTCACCATCGATTCGCTGCTCAAAGATCGTTCTGCGCTGCTGGCCGAGAAGAAGCCCGAGACCGCACCGGCGGCGCCGGATGCCGCTGCACCGCCGATTCCGTTGCCGCCCTCGGCGGGGGTGCCCGCGCCTGCGCCAGCCCCCGCGGGCAAACCGCCGATGCCGAAAATCGAGGCCGTGACGCCGCCAGTCGCCGCTCCCGCGCCCGTCGCAAATCCGGCAGCCAAGCCGGCCGCGACGCCGGCCCCGCCCGAAGCGAAGCCGGCCGCAACGCCGACGCCTGAAGCGAAGCCAGCCGCGACGCCAGCTCCGTCTGTCGCGCCTGCGGACGCGAAGCCGGAGGCGAAGAACTGAAGCCCACGCAGGGAGCTTAGGACCTTTCCCCTCCGGTCCGCTCAGATGACCGTCGCCTTTAACCGGCGACCGCTTGCCCGCTGGGCACCGCTTGCGCGCCCGGGAAGTTCTCCCGCGCCAGAAACTCTTCGGAGAGCGCGCGGTAGGCGTTTGCGCCGAGACCTCCTGGCTCGTATTCGATGATCGGCTTGCCATGGCTGGGCGCTTCGCCGAGACGGACGGTGCGCGGAATGACCGTCTTAAAAATTACTTCGCCGAAGTGCGACTGCACTTCAGCGATGACCTGCGTCGCGAGGTTGTTCCGCATGAACATGGTCATCAGGATCCCGGCGATGTTCAGCGTGGGATTGGCGCCGCAGTCGCGAATCTGCGCGACGACGTGATCAATCTTTGAAAGGCCCTCGAGCGCGAAGTATTCGCACTGCAGCGGGATGAGGAGCTGATCGGCAGCCGCGAGCGCGTTGGTCATCAGGATGCCGAGCGAAGGTGGCGTATCCAGGAGCACGAAATCGAACGTGCGGTCGCGCCGGAGCGGCTCGAGCGCCAGCCGCAGGCGGGTGAGGTGATCCTCGGTGCGCGCGACTTCCACCTCGGCGCCGGCTAGATCGAGGTCGGCCGGGATCATCCAGAGATGTTCCCAGCGGGTCGGCACCACCTTCTCAGTAATGGACGACGCGCCGAGCAACGGACCGTAGATGCTGTGGCCCTCGAGATTGGGCAGGCCGAGGGCGCTGGTCGCGTTGGCCTGTGGATCGAGGTCGATGAGCAACGTGCGGACGCCCTTCGCCGCTAGGCACGCGGCAAGATTGACGGAGGTCGTGGTCTTGCCCACGCCGCCCTTCTGGTTGGCGACCGCGATGATTTTCATGGGGGCGGCAGTGTAGGGCCGAAGCGCTGTTTGGAAAGAGAGCAATGCGGCTGCCGCGAAGGTAGATTCGTCGAAAATGTCGGCTCCGGAGCCGGCTGGGAAGGAGAGCTGCTTGTGCAGGGTGCCAACTCATGAAAGTCTCCCGTTTGGCGACGGTCGACTCGCCCCGATGAACTCACCTGAATGCTTTTACCTTCACCTCGCCGGCGCTCAGCAGGGCCCCTACACCATTCCGCAGATTGACCATCTGCTGAACTCGGGGCTGATCGGGATTGAGACGCTCTACTGGTGCGAGGGGCTCGATCAATGGCAGCCGGTGACGACCCTCGTGCCGCTGCGCAAGAAACCGAAACGCTGGATGAAGCCCGCGATCGCAGCCACGGTGATGCTGCTCGTGGCGTTGATCGCGCGCTTGTTCGGGCCCGTCCTCATGGATGGCTGGCATGAGGCGAATCAGCACAGGTTCACCCAGTCGGCGGCCTACTGGCGCGCTCGCGACGTCGTCCGCAGTGAACTGCGGACGCGCGGACTTTTCGTCGAGTTCGCTCCTTTCTCCAACGCTCGAGTCGAGCTCGAACCGGCCGCGAAGGCTCATGTGAGTTTGCGCGGCTTGGTGATCGACGGAACGGGAACGTCAGTGCAAAAGACCTGGGAGGTGCCGATGCAGTTCAACAGCGAATTTGGCGAATGGTCGGGTGGGCCATCGGCAGAAGCGACCGCTCCGTGAAATTGCGAGCGCTGGCGTCCATTGTCGTGTTTGCGGCGCTCGCGCCGGCTTCGTGGGCGCAAAGTGCGACCGCGGGCGAGGCGGAGGCGCAGAAGTGCGAGGAGCGGATTGCCTCCGTCCAGCGCGATGTGCTGGGCAAGTACGATGATTCACTCGCGGAGTTGCAGACGACGCTCCAAAAATCGGCCGACCTCGAGGGAGCGCTCACCGTTCGCGGAGAGCGCCAGCGCCTGGCGAAGGAACAGACCTTGAGCGACAAGGATTTTGTCGCTGAGCCAAAGGCGTTGCGGTCGCTCCAGACGCAGACGGCAGGTCGGATGCAGGACCTGGTGACGCAATTGGTCTCCGAAGCGGTGCCGAAGCTGGTCGAATTGAAGAAGCAGCTCACCGTCGCGGGGAAGCTCGATGATGCCGTGACCGTTCGAACCGCGATCGAGAAGCTGCAAAATACCTATCTGCCCGCGACGCCGATCGATCCGGCAGCGACGGTCCCGGCGGACACGCTGATCGTGGCGTACGGCGGAGACCGCCTGCGCGCGGATAAGATCTACAAGGGGCAGAAGTTCGCCGTGCGCGGCGTCGTCGGCGCGTATCGCCAGGATCCTGTGGATGCCAAGAACTATCAGGTCTTCCTCACCGGCGGCACATCCGGCGGCTGGGTGCAGTGCACCTTTCACGGTGGCGAGAATCGCTTCCGCGAAGAGAAGGCCGCCTACAACGTTCCGGTGCTCGTGATTATCGGCAAAGACGGGGAGACGGTCCGCCTCCAGAAGGGAGTATCCATCGCCGTGCGGGGCCATTGTGATGGCTGGGACGAAGTGGTGCGGCTCTCCAAATGCGAAGTTCTCCGCTGATTCCTGCCCCCTTTCTGGCTCAGAGAAAAAGCAGGAACAGAAACAGCAGGACGACGGCCAGGAGGATGAGAAGTGCCATTGCCCCAGCAATTCCGTTGGCCTTGCGCGATCCGGGTTACACCGGGAGCTGCGGTTTGTGTCTCCGCGGGGATTTCGCTCCGAGCCGTCGGCGCTCCCGATAGCCCACCAGCGCCAGCAACCCAGCCGCGCCGATCAACCCGGTCGAAGACGGTTCCGGCACCGGCACGACCTCATAGCTCGAGTTGAAGCTGATCTGCGCCCCATTCCCGAGGAGCGTGAGGCCCTCATCCGAGTAGAAGTTGATCTGCGCCGCATCCGAGTCCGAGATTGCATTGAATAGCAGCCGATCCTGCGGATCGCCGTGATCTGCCTCTGGCGGATAGGTATAAGCCGCCCCGGACCAGTTATACACATTCAGCGTAAAGCCATTGGGTGCGAAACTGGCAAAGTGGAACGTGTTGCCGACGTCGGTCGGTTGCAGCGAGAAACTGCCGAAATCGAGCGTCGAATTGGCGCTCAAAGTTAGCAATCCGAGCGTCTCGGTCGCATTGACGACGCTGTTGCCAAAGGCCAGCGTGCCGCTGTTCATCGTCACTCCCGCCGAATCACTGACCCGCTCGTTGCCTCCCGTTAATAACAACGTTCCGCCATCGAGTTGCACGCTCGCGGTCGCATTGATGCTCCCGCTGATCTCCAGTGTTCCGCCACCCGCCGCCACATTCGTCGGTCCTGTGTAACTGTTGCTTCCCGCCAGGGTCAAAGTGCCGGTCGTAGTCTTGGTGAGGGCCGCACCGCCGTTCAGTTCGCCAAGATTCTGCAGCGTTCCGGATTGGGCGTTGAAGTTCACCGTCGAGGAAGAACTGCCGATGGCCTTGCCGGACATGTCCAGCGTGCCGCCGCTGAGGTTGACGGTGGCGCTCGTGGTTCCGGCGCCGCCGGCGCGGAGGATGTCGCCATTTACGGTCGTGGTGCCGCCGGTGAGATTGACGACTGCCGTGGCCGCGGTGCCGCTGCCGGCGCTGGCCATGTTGATCGCAGTCCCGGAGGTCGCGCCGATGTTCACAGTTCCGCCCGAGACGTTGACGGTGGCCGTGGCGGCATTGTCGGACGTTGAGGTCTGGCCCATCTGGAGGATTCCACTCCCGATCGTCACGTTTCCTCCGCCGAGATTGACGGTGCTGTTCGTGACGTGAGCTCCGGCGAGGGGCGTGCCCGTTTTTACTGACATGGTCAGGCTCGTCATATCGAGCGAGCCTTGGTCGAAGGAAAACGTGCTGGTCAACGTGTCGCCGCGGGTGGCCTGCGTGCCAATCGCGACCGCGCCGAAGAGAAGATCCGCGTTATGGCCGGTGACGTCGAAAGTGTTGCGATCGTTCGTTCCCGTGCTAACGCCGGTCGCGCCTCCGGTCGTGCCGATGTTCAACGCGGCGCGGCCGGCGCCAGTGGCGTCACGAACCGTGAGGCTGCCGTTGGAGCCGTTGAAGGTGACGGAGCCGAAGTCACGCGCCCCCGTGCCGATGTTGAAGCTATCGACGTTGAAAGTGTTGGTGCCGGCCCCCAGCTTCAACGCGTTCACCTGGTCGGTGGCGCCGACAAATTGCCCCCCATCACCCACGACGAGCGCCTTCGCCGTGACGCTATTGTTCTCCGCCAGGATGAGCGTAGACTTGCCGGCGACATTCGTGCCGGTGATCGAATTCACGCGGAACACGCCATCCGTGGTATTCAGGCTGACGTTCAAGGCGCTCAAGCCGCTGAGATCGGCGGTCGTGAAGTTACCGGAGCTCGACGAGCCGCCAGCGCGGAACTGCGCGCCCGAGGCGGAATTGACCACGGTAAGCGTGCCGCCACCGGTGGCGGTCAGGTTGGTCGTGGTCGCCAGCGCGGCCGTCGAACCGATGACCACGTTGCCGGCGACACTCAGCGTCTTGCCGGAAGGAATATTCAGGATTGCCGAGCCGGCCGCGCTTTCGGTTGCGGAGTTGAGGCCGCCGATCACTTGATCGAAGGCTCCGGTGTCGAAGGTGGCGGTCGTGGTGCCGTTGCTTGTGGCGCCGTTGCCGATCGTCACGGTGCTCGAGGGCGAGAAGGTATTGGCCGCGCCGCCGGAGAGGGTGCCCGCCATGATTGTCGTCGTTCCGGTGTAAACATTCTGTCCGGTGAGGGTCAGTTTGCCGAGACCGACCTTCTGCAGGTTCAGCGTATTGCCGATCACTCCCGCGAACGTGTTATCCTGATTGGTCGTCACGTCGTTGGCAGCATTGCCGCCCACCGAGAGGGTGGAACTGGCTGAGTTACCGATGACACCCGTTCCAGCGAGCTGCGTGATGAAGGGGTTGCTGATCGCGTCGAGATAGCCGCCCGGGTTAATTGTGAGCAGGCTCGTCGCCGGGATTGGAGTGGCGCTCCCAGTGCGCAGGGTGCCGCCGCTGTTCACGGTCGTTACGCCGCCGTAGTCGTTGGCGTTGTTCGCGAGAGACAGGATGCCAGGGCCAGTGATGCTCAGGTCCGTCCCCCCGGTCAACTGGCCGCTGATCGTGGCCACCATTAGCAACCCATTCACATTGATGGCATGGGCGCCGGCGGCGAGGCTCACGGTGCCGCTCAAGGTCAGGTTACTTCCACTATTCCCTCTCACGCCCGTCGAGGCGAGCGGACCGAAGGTGAAGTTACCCGCAACATTGACGGCGTTGCCGATCGTGTGGCCGGTTCCGTCGCTCATGATCGCGACGCCATCAGCCAGCGAGAGCGTGCCGGTGCCGACCGGACCAGCAGTCACCGCTGGCGGAGTTCCCGCGCTGTTGTTAGCAAAGATGAGCGTGCCCTGGTTCAGATTGAAGCCGTTGGCAAACGCGCTGGTGTTGCTGCTCAGGATGAGAGAGCCAGCGCCTGTCTTGATCAGAGGTGTGGTCGCAGCGACCGTCGAGAGCTTCGCCGAAATAATGAGATCATCCGGTGACAGCCCTGAAGTCGAGATTGCGGCGCCATCCTGCAAGACGAGCTCCGTCCCCGAGATGGTTGGGGTGAAGCTGTAGTTATCATCGCTGACGGTGATCGGGCTAAGTGAACTTAGTGTCAGTTGAGTTCCCACTGCGACAGTTGGTGTCGCGTTACCGCCGATGCTGCTGAACGAGACGCTATTGAGCGTGTTGGTGCCGGTCAGCGTCAGCACGCCGCCTCCGTTGATGGTCACGTCGTTCGTCGCGTCGACCTGGCCCTGATTGGTGCTCATGGTCAGGTTGGCGTTGTTCAGCGTGATGCCACCCGCCGGGATCACCACCGTGCCCGCGCCTGCCGTGGCATTGATGGTCAGCGTGCCGGAATTCACGACGGTCCCACCCGTATAGCTGTTGGCCGCGGTGAGAGTTGTCCCGGCCGGGCCCGCCTTCACAAAGCGGGTTTTGTTGCCAAGGCCATTGTCTGCGATCACCGAGTGGATCGTGACCGTACTCTGATTGTGGAACTCAACTAGGTCTGTCGTCCCCGTGGCGGCCGTGCCGCCGGTGGTCAGCACGCCGCGAGCAGTGGTGGTGCCGATGTTCGTGGAGTTGTTGTTGTTGTCGCGCAGGAGACCGCCGAGGGCCAGGTTGAGCACTTCGGTGCCGGCAGTGAACGTGATATTGCGCGTGGCCGCGCCGGTGAGCCGTAGCGCGCCGATGGTTGTGTTTGCCGAGATGGCCACGTCGGAACCGGTGCTCGACACGTTAGCCGGCAGGTTGTTGCCACTGGCCAGTGTGGTCGCGTAGGCCGGGACGGTGTTGCCAGTAATGGCCGAAGCGCCGAAGCGGATGACGCCCTGCAGGCTATTGTAAACGCCGTACTCACCGCTGTTAAGGATGACGTTGGCGCCAAGGAACGCGTTGTTGACCGGGGTCACGCCGTTGAACTGCGTAAGGAAGACCTGCGCACCGCTCGACGTTGGCTGGCCCGGGTCGGTGCTGAAATGCAGCGTCGTGCCGCTGTTCGTCGGCAGGATGAGGTTGCCGATGTTGATGGTGTTTGTGCCGGCGACGACGCCATTGGGCGTAATTGTGTTTCCGCCACCAGCGAGGATCGTCACGGTGTTGAGCGTCGTGCTGTTGTCGACCGAACCGCCCGGGGTGATGACGAAGGTGCCGCCCTGCATGGTGAGCGGCATCGCCGGGGCAAGTCGCACCGGGTTCAGGCTCGCCAGTGGGTTGAGGTTGTTGTTACTCAGCGTCAGCGCGCCAAAATAGAGCGAGATGGAACTGGTCGTCAGTGACCCACGGTCCTGCAGCGTCAGCCCGCCTCCGCGAACAGTGGTCGGACCGGTATAGGTGTGGGCATCGACGAGCGTCAGCGTGTTATTGCCGGAGCGTGTGAGCCCGAGGTTGCCGGTCAGCGTGCCGCCAAAGGTCGAGCTGGTGTTCATTGCCGTCGTGAGAGTAACCGCGGTGGCGCTCGAGTTGGTGATTTCACCGGCGATGAATGCGAGCGTATTACTGTCGAGTAACGTGCGCACCGCCTGATTATTTCCATTGAGGTTGAACACGCCGCCATTGACCTGAAGATCGGCGACCGTCGGCGTGCCGCCGCTGGGAACGACCAACAGCGTGTTGTTGCCGGCGGCGAGCGTCAGAGTGCCAAGGTTGACCGCGGTCGCGCCGGTATAGGATTGGGCGCTCGAGAGCGTCATGCTCCCGCTGCCGGTCTTCGTAATGCCAGCCGTGCCTGTAATGCTGCTCGTGACGTTGATCGATGAGCCGTTGACCCGGAAAATGCCCTCGGCGCCGCCGAACGCGAGCACCGGCGTGCTAAGCGTCGCGTTGTTGCCATTGGCAAGCACGCCACCGCTCGTGAGGGTCCAGCCTTGAATAGGCAACAACCCGACGCTGGAGCCGATCGTGACGTTGTCCTCGATAATATCGATCGCATTGATCGTGCGCGCCGCGGTGAGATTGCGCCCGGTTGTCGTGCTATCCACCTTGATCGTGGCCGTGCTGGCCGCGCTGTTAATGTCGGCAGGCGTGGTGTAGCCGGTGAAGGCGATGACACCGTTGGTCGCATTGTAGGTCGCGAAGTCGGTGCCCACCGCGAGACGAGGCAGGATACCCGTGCTCGCCGGCGTCAGCGTCGGCGCGGTAGTAAAGAGCAGCTTCGAGTCGGTCCCCAGATTGGTGCCGCTGATGAGGGCTGTGCCGCTCGCGCCCTGGCTGAGGCTGGAAAAGGTGACCGTCACGGTGCCTCCGCTGTTGCCGGGGGTGAGATTGATCGCTGAAGCACTTGGACCCAGCGTTAATGTGCTGCCCAGCTCCGTGGTGGCAGTCGCGTCGCTTCCGAGTAGATTGAAAACGCCGCCGTTCAACGTCAGCGCGCCGGTGCCACCGAGGCGGTTGTTGACGTTCAGCGTGCCGGTGTTGTCGAGCGTGAGTGTGCCGCCCTCGTTAACCACCGTCGCCGCCGTGGTGAAGTTGCGCACACCGGCGTCCTTGTACGTCACCGTCCCTCGATTGATCGTCAGCGTGCCACCCGACGTGCTGGCGTTGCTCGTCAGTGTCAGTGTGCCGCTGCCCACCTTGGTGAGGTTGAGGGGGGCCAGCGTCGCATCATTGAAGCGGTCGAAGGTGCCGGAATAGGTGGTGGAATTGTTGTTAAAGCCAACGGTCAGGGTGCCGGTGGTCGTCGATGAGTTACTGATCTGTCCCGCGCCTTCGATCGAGCCCAGGATGGTATTGGTCCCATTGAGGTTGAGCAGCGTTCCGCTGGCCAGGTTATAGGCTGAGAAGCGCGAACCGCCATTGGCCGTGCCAATCTGAAGGCGACCGTTGTTGACGATGGTCGGACCGGTGTAGGTATCCACGGCGTTGAACTGCAGCACGCCGTCGCCCTCCTTGACGATGCCGCCGCTCGACCCCTCGATGCCCTGGACGTTGAAGTCCGAGAGCAGCGCCGCAAGCTCCTGACTATTGAAACGTGTCGCGCTGATATCCAGCGTGCGCTGCGTAGTGCCAAAGTTGTAACGACCATTCAGAACCGAAGTCGACGCTGGGTTCGCCGTCGTGGAGACGACATTGCCGTTGATCGTGAGCGTGCCCGAGTTGGAGTTGATGCCAGTGCCGCTCGTGCCGCCGCCGTCATCGCGGAAGATCAAGCCCGCCACGGTATTGTCGCCAACGAGATTCAGCACCGCGTTTCCGTTGAACGTAACGATGTTCGACGCAGCAATCTGGCCGGCCGTATTCTGCATGGTTACCGTGCCGCCATTGATGATCAGCCCCGCCGCCGGGTCGGTTGCGGCCGGGATCGCGACCGTCCCCGTGGTGGCGTTCAGGTTGACGGTGCCGCCGTTGACCACCGTGCCGCCGGTGTAGCTGTTTGTTCCGTTGCCTAGCGTGATCGCGCCGCCGGCAGCAGTTAACACCAGTCGCACCTTGCCCGTGCCGCTGCCAATCGCCGTCGCGGTGTCTACGACCTGCGAGTTGAGCGTGACCGTGTTGGAACGATTGTAGAGATAGAGGTCGCTCGTGCCGCTGCTGGCGGCGCCGCCCGCGGTCAATACGCCGCGCGTGGTTGTGGTGCCAATTGTCTGGCCGCTGTTCGGCCCAATCAATCCACCACTGACCAGATTGAGGATGTCGCTTCCCGCGCTGAAGTTCAGATTGATGGCCGAGCCAGTCATGGTGACGGCATTAACTGTAGCGCCACCGCCCGGCAGGGTAGTGGTAGACGTCAGCCGAATGTTATCGGTCGGCGCTGCGGCCGTGAAGGTGTTCGTTCGATCGTATTGCGGAGCACCGGCTTGGTTTAGGCTGGCGATGCCGAGGCCCGGGATATAAGTCGCAAATTCGTTGTTACCCGTGATCGCCCAGCCGCCGATGATATTGTTGGTCAATCCGGCACGCGCGGTCGTATTCGCGTTGGCATTACCGTTCAGCGTGTTCACGAGGACGCGCGCCGCGCTGCCAATCGCGCCGAGGTTCGAGGAGAAGAGGACGGTCGCGCCGGAATTTGCCTCCTGCGCGAGGCCGCTGAGCGTGAAATCCGCCGAGTTGACTCCGGTGCCGCCGGCCGCGCTCGTGATCGTCGACATGCCACGACGCAGCGTGACGTTGCCCACCGTCTCAGTCGAAAGGGTCTGCGCGCGCCCTACGAAGCCGAGCGTGCCGCCGCGCAGTCCGATCGGTGCTGCGTCATTGATACGGTCGCTGAAGGCAGCCTGACCAGTGTTGTTATCGAGATTGAGCGTCGCGTATACGATCTCGATGTCAGACGTCCGCGACAGGCGGCCCGCATCGCGCAGCGTCGTGGTTCCGCCACCAATCAGGGTGTGCCCCGTGTAGTCGTTGTCGGAATAGACCGACAGCGTGTTTTGACCCGTGCGCAGGAGGCTCAGCGCGCCCGTCAGGTGCCCCGCCCAGTTACGGCTGTTGTTATCCTGGTTCATCACCAGGGTGCTGGCCGGGTTCACTCCGCCGGTGACGATGCCGCCCTGTGCCGGATCCAGGAATGGCACCGCCGCGTCCGTCAGGAGCCCGGAGACATATTGCGAGTTACCGTTAAGATCGAGGATGCCGCCCGGCCCAATAATCATGAATTGATTCGCCGGCAGCGTGTTATTGCCTCCAGCCAGCCGTAACGTGCCGTTGTTGACTGCCACGTTGCCGGTCAGCGTGTTGGCGCTGCGATTGAGGATTGAACCAGCCGGTGGCTGGAGGATCAAGGTGCCGGCGCCGGTCTTCACCAGTCCCGTGCTGCCCGTGAGTGTGCTGGTAACTGTGAGTTCCGAGCCCGAATCGACATGATAGACCTGCTGGGCGGCTGCGGTGAGCAGCGGAACGCTGATTGTATTGCTATTTCCACCCGTCACCAGGACGCCGCCGCTGGCCAACGTCAGCGCATTGAGCGCAGCGCCGCTGACGTCGAGGCCGCTGCCGTTGATTTTCAACGCGTTGATCGTCTTGCTCGCGGTGAGGCTATGGGTGCCCATTGCGGAGCTGACCTCGACGGTGTCGGTGGCGCTGGCGGAGTTGATGTTGGTCGTCGAGGTGGGGTTGTAATTGGTGAACGCCGCGATTCCGTTGGCACCGATGGTGGCGAAGTTCGTCCCATTGACCGTGGCGCGAGCCAGAATGCCGCCGCTCGAAGGCGTCAACGTTGGCGCGCTTGTAAAGACGACCTTGTTGTTCGCCGAGCCGAGATTGGTGCCGACGAAGCTAATGCTCGAGTCCGAGTTTGCCGTCAGGCTGGCGAAGGTCAGAAGCAGGTTACCTCCGTTCGGATCGGTCGAGATGACAGCACCGGCGCGATTCACTGTCAGCGCACCGATCGTCTCACTGGAGTTACCCGGGTTGCCCACGTAGTTGAAGGAGCCTCCCGAAAGCGCCAGCGGCCGACCGCCGAGGCGATTCGCGATCGGTGAGATACCTCCATTGTCGCTCACCGTCAGGGTCGCACCTCCATTGACCGTGGCGGCGATCGTGTTGCCAAGCGTCAGTGTTCCATTGCCGGAAATGTTCGTGGTCCCCGCGAAGAGGGTCAGGCTGTTGGTCGGCACGACGGTCTGCGCCGTCGTGATGTTCAGGGTTCCGGTGCCATACTTGTTGAGGGAATAGTACTGGTTGGCAGTCGTCGTCGCGGCGGTAAGGTCGCTGTTGAGATTGATGATGCCGGCGCCGGTGAAGAGAAGCGCCCGGCCGCTGGTGGTCGTGTTGTTGATGCCACCGTTGATGTTCAGCGTTGCGCCCGCGTCCGCGCCGATGGCGGCGTCGAAATTCATCGTCAGGATGCCGGTCACGGTGTTCGCGCCAGACACGCTCTGGAGCTGACCCCCGAAGAGTTGATTGACCACGTTGATACCGCCAAAGGCCACGTTGTTGTTCCCTTGCAGGTTGATAGGATTCGGCAGGGTGATGTTATTCGCCAGTTGCAACGCCGCGCCGGTCGCCGCCACGTTTGGGGAGATCGTCACGACCGCGGAAGGAGACCCAAACGCCCCTGCATCGAACGCAATGACGGAGCCTCCGTTGATCGTTACGCCACCGGTCCATGTGTTCGGGTTCGCCGCCAGGAGCGCCAGCTGTCCGCTGTCGTTCTTAAACAACGTGTTAGTCGCGGACGGAAATTCGAATGGCGCGGTGACAGCAAGGAATTTGTCCTGCACCACCTCGATCGCGTTGTTCAGTTGATTCAGCCTGATGGTGCGGCCGGTCATGAAGCTATCGGTGACGCGAAGGCCGACGCCGGCTCCGGAATCCACGTCGAGCGTGATCGTGTTCGCGGGATCGCCAAGGGCGCCGTCCGACCCGACCGAGACGACACCGTTGAGGATGTCGATTGTCTTCCCGGCGCCGCCGAAGGTATTGGCGGCATTGCCGAGCACCAGGGTGCCAGGACCGGACTTGGTGAGATCGAAGTTACTCGCGCCGTCATCGACCACCCCCGAAAGAACCAGCCCCTGGACGACATTGGAAGCGCTGGCAACACTCACCGCGAAGTGGGAGGGACCGCTCATGGTCGTGGTGCCGGTGAACTCGAGCCCATACCCATTTTGGTTCGAGATACTCACGATGTTTCCGGGCGCGATCAGGTTCCCCTTCTGGAGGATCTTGTTGCGGCCATTCGGTGCGGAACCGGAATGGTTGACCGTGATTGCAGTGTCCCCCGCAATGGTCAGATTGCCGCCAAGGAAGAGTGTTTCAGGCGTGCCGAGGCCGTTCCCGTCGCCGAAGAAGACAAGGCCACCTGTCGCCAGAATGGTCCCATTGTAGCTGCCGACGTTCAGCGACCCAAGCCCGGACTTATTGATCACATCCGTAGAGAGCGACAGGTGTGCATCTGCGATGGTCACCGTCGTCTGCGGAGCGGTCACCGTCGCGTTCCACGTGGAGGGAAGCGTCGTCAGGCCGTTGAGGGTGATACTATTGATGCCGTTGAAGACATGGGTGCCGGTGCCGGCGCCGTCGTCGCCGAAGACGACATTGTTCGACACGGTGACCGCAGTTGTCGCGACCAGGCTGGTGCCATCGGCCATCCTGAGGGTGCCCGAACCGAGCGGGCCGCTGAGGACTGTTTCCCCGATGCCATTGGGCGTGCTGCTCGCTGCGAGGACGAGACCGCCGGCGTTCACGGTGACGCCGCCGACGAAGGTGTTCTGCGCCCCAAGCTGCAGCATGCCGCCGCCGCTCTTCACGATTCCGCCATTCTGAATCACGGCATTGATCGTCAGTCCCGATTGCCACGGCGCGACGTCCTTGCCGTTAACAATCGTTGGCGCGACATTGATCGAGTAACTGCCCGCGCCATTGAGATCGACAGTTCCGTTCGCGATGATGGCCACCGCTCCTGCGGAAGTTGGTGTGGAAGTGATGCCGCCGGTCAGGGTCAGGGTGCCGGTCGCGTTCAGCGTCGGAGAGGCGCCGCCGTCGGCGTTGAAGGCGATGCCGGCCAGCGAGTTGGCCTGGTTGGCCAGTGTGACCGTCGAGCCGCCGTTCATGGTCAGCATCTGCGACGGGATTACGCCACCGGCAGTCTGGGTCAGCGCGCCAACATTAACCGTGATGCCTCCCGTCCCGAGTTGGCCGGTGGCACCAAGAACGAGCGTACCTTGATTGATGACAGTGCCGCCAGTGTAAGTGTTAACGCCGTTCCAGGTCATGACGCTGGTCCCAGTGTCGCCGGAGGTCTTGATAATCCTGACCGGGCCACCGTTGTCGGTGATCGCGGCGTCAATAGAGACCGTACGGTTGGTGCCGGCGAAGTTGGCGTGCGTGATATAGAGATCTCCGCCGCCGGACGGGCCGGTCAGGTTACCGTTAGTAATCGCGAAGTTGACGTTGTCCGTCCCTTGGCCGAATAGCAGGCCGCCGCCCTGAATCGTGAGCTTATGGCCGCTAAGATCGAGCGTGGTCGTTGAGCCCTGTTGACCGAAGTTAAGGGTCCCAACGGTCGTGTCCGTCAGGAGAGCAGTCGTGCCTGTGGCGGTGAGGCGAACGTTGTCCGTCGGCAGGGGATTGCTGTTCAAGCCGCTCCCGTCGTAGCCCGCCATGCCGGCCTGAGCCAGTGCGCTGACGCCGTAGGTGTCGTCGTAAGTGGCGAACTCGCGATCGACGATTGCCCAGGGGCCGATGAGGTGATTGGTCAGCGGAATGCCGCCGGTGACATAGATGTGCGCCCCGCTGCCGAGAAGGCCGATCGAGCCGAGCGAGTTGAATCGCAGGGTGGCCGTCGAGCCGACCGAACGACTGAATCCGCCGAAGGTCAGATCGACCGTGTTGATGCCGGTGCCGCCCAAGCTCGCGAAAATGCTGTTGTGGCCATCCACCAGCGTCACCGCACCGACCGTTTCCGACACGTCGTCCTGCTGTCGTCCGTTGAGCGAGACGTTGCCGCCATACATCGTGATCGGCGCCGTGTCCTTCACACGATTGGTGAGATTGTAGAGATTGCCGTCCGTAATCGTGAGGCCGGCGCGGGCGATCGTGAACGACGTCACGTTCGGCATCGTGCCCTTGTCCTGGAGCGTGATGCTGCCGCCGTTGATGAGGACGGCACCCGAGAACGTATTGGTATCTTCCAAGCCCAGGCCGTTGGTGCCGGTCTTGTTGAGGAAGATGGTGCCCGTGATGTGACCGTTGAAGCTCGAGTTGCTATTTGTCACGAGCGTCGCCTCGGCGCCGCTGTTGGTGACCGTGCCGCCGCCAAGGTCCGTATTGCCACCGCCGTTACTGCTGAACAGGCTGCCGATGAACTGCACGCCGTTCTTCAAATCGACGGTCGCGCCGATATTCACGCCGAGGCCATTATTGAAGAGCAGAGTGTTCGTCGCGCCGGGGGTGAGGTTCAGCGTGCCACCGTTCACATAGGTGTTGTTGCTGACGAACTGCTGCGAGTTCAGGTTCAGCGTGCCGCCGGAGGTTTTGTTCATGCCCCCGGTGCCGCTAAAGCCACTGGACACATCGAGCGTCTGCCCGCTGAGCACGTGCAGGATCGCTTCCGCGCCGCCGACCGCGACCACCGGCACTGAGAGTGTCGAGCCCGCGCCCGTGCCGTCGGCGAGAATGCCGCCGCTGGTCAGGGTCAGCGTGGTCGGTGTCAGCCCGCCGAGTCCGCCGACATTGGTGGTGCCACTGCCGCTGGTGATCTTCAACGCATTCAGCGTCTGGTTGCCAGTCAGCGAGTTTGCCGTCGTGTCGGTTGCGTTGAAGGTCTGCGTCGCGGTGGTGCTGAGGATGTTGGTCGCCGCGGCGTATCCCGTGAAGGTGGAGATACCCGTCGCGGTACTGTAAGTGGCAAACTCGGTGCCGTTCGTCAGCACGCGCGCCAGCAGACCGCCACTCGTCGGCGAAAGTGTCGGCGCCGTCGTGAACGTGAGCTTGTTGGTCGTCGTCCCGAAGGTGCCCGTCATGTTCAGCACCGAGCCGCTGTTTTGCGTGAGCGAGGCAAACGTGACGGTGAGATCCCCGCCCGAGCCGAGATTAATCGTGTTCAGGCCGCCGCTGATCTGCAGCGCGCCCGTCGAGGTCTGTGTCGTCCCCACGGAATTCGGGATGTAATTCAACGTCCCGCCTCCGATCTGCAGCACGCGATTGCTGATGCGGTTCGCCGTGTTCGTCGTGCTGTTGTCGATCGTCAGCGTACCGTTCTGCCACACCTGCACCTGCGTCGACGCGGTGCCGAACGTTCCCGCGCCGTTCAAAGTCACTCCACCGCGATAGACGCGGAATTCAGTATCCGGCATCGCATTCGCCGCCGTGAGCGTCAGCGTTCCATCGCCAAGCTTGAAGGCATACGAGTTTGCGGCCGGGGTGCCGTTCGTGTTGTCGAGCACTCCATTAAGGGTGATGTCGCCCCCGCCGCCGAAATAAGCGATGACGTTCCGGCTCGAGCCGGTGTTCGAGTGGTTGAAGTTGATGTTTCCGCCCAGGGTTAATGTCGCCCCGGTGTCGGCGCCGAAACCGAAGGTCCGCGTCCTGCTGTCCGTGCTCGAATCGGTGTTGGTTACGGTAATCGCGTTCGAAATGGTATTTGCACCGCTCACGCTTTCGATCGCGCCTCCCGTATTCAGGCCGGTAAAGACAGTGTTGTCTCCCCCGGAACCTGACGTGAAGGCAATCGTGATCGGATTCGCGACAGTAATGTTGTTCTGAAGCTGAAGCGCAGCGCCCGGGTTGCCCACGGTCAGCGCGCCGGTCCCGAGCGAAGCGGCGAGCCCCGTCTTCACGGCACCGCCGGCGATCGTGAACGCACCGCTCCAGGCCGAGTTGTCCGCGGTCAGCACGAGGGTGCCGCGATCCGCCTTCATGAGCGACGCGGCTGCGCCCGCGCCCGAGTTGAGGTCGAAGGCCGTGTCCAGTTGCAGCGTTTTGCCGCCGACCACCTCGATCGCGCGCGTGTTCGCCGTGTTGGCAAGCTGAATGGTGCGGCTGGTCGTGATGTTATCGGTGGCGCGGAAGGTCGATGTGCCCGTCGTCGGCGAGAGCACCACCGTGTTCGCGGCATTGCCCAACTGCAGGTTGTCACCAACGGAAACCGTGCCCTGATTGACAGCGATGTCACCGGTGAAGGAGTTACCCGTATTACCGAGCACCACGGCGCCGGCGCCGGTCTTGGTAAAGCCGGTGCCGCTGAGGACGCCTGTCAGGTAAAGTCCCTGGGTGACATTGGAGTTAGAGGCGTTGGCGACGCTGAAGGTCGGTGTGCCAGTCAGTGTGATCGAGGCGGACGCCAGCAGCCCGTAGCCGCTATTGTTAGTGACCGTCAGCCCGCTGCCGAGATTGCTGATACTGGCTGGCTGGAGAATCTTGTTCGCGGCGAGATTGAATGGCAGGCTGCCGCCCGCGCGGCCGACGGTGATTGTGCCCGTGATGCCCGGCTCGAAGATGACATTGCCCAGCGCGATCGTCTCGACCACCGAGTTGCCGATATTCGGCGACGTCCCATCGTGCAGCAGCGAGACCGCGTTCGGATTGCCGAGGGCGGTCGCATTGAAGTCACCGGCGTAGCCCGTGGAGTTAAAGATCAGGGTGCCCAGGCCCGTCTTGTTGAAAGATGTGATCGAGCCAATGCTCGGGATGTTACCGAGCAGCGCGACCGTCAGGTTCGGGTTTGTAATCTGAATGGTCGGAGTCGGTCCGGTGAATCCGGCGCCGGTGAGGGAGCCGTTGAGAGTCAGCGTCCAGTTGGTGGGCGCCGTGCTGTCGAAGGTCGGGGTGCCGGCGAAGGCAATGTCATTGCCTACCGTGCGCGAGCCATCCACCAGGAAGCGCGTCCCGGCTGCCGCAGAGACGGAGCCGGCCCCCAGCGGGCTGCCCGTGAAGCCGGTGCCGCCGGAGGTGGGCGAGCTATTCGTGCTGATAAGGATGCCGCCCGCGTTCAGACTAAGTCCACCCGTGAAGGTGCTCTGGCCACTGAGCTGGAGGATGCCGTCGCCGGTCTTAGTGATGCTCGAACCGATGCCGGTGATCGCCGAGGTAATACTCAGCGAAGGATTGATGCGGGTGTAAGTCTGCCCTGCCACCTGGATGTCGCCGATGTTGAAAGTGTTCGTGCCGGCGCCGATGGCCAGGAAACCGCCGCTGATCACCGGCGTCGTCCCGACGTTGGTTGTGGTCACGGAGACCGGTGCGGAGTTAGTCAGCGTCAGCGTCTGACCCGAGGAGATGGTTACGGTGGGGTTGCTCGTGCCGCCGGTGTTTTCAAAGACGAGGCTGTCGAGTGTGTTACTTCCGACCAGTGTCAGCGTCGAGCTGCGTCGAAGCGTGACGCTGTTGGACGGATCGATCTGGCCGGCGTTGGTCACCATGGTCATCGTCGCGCCGCCCAGGACGATTCCGCCCGCGGGGATTACGACCCCGCTGCCGTTGAGGGTGATGGTTCCCTGCACGACGTTCGTGCCGCCGGTGTAGGTGTTGTTGGCCGTAAGGCTCAGGGTGCCGCCGCCGGACTTGATCAGCTTGACCGAGTTACCCAGGCCGTTGTCGGCGATGACCGAATTGATCGTGACCGTGTTCTGGTTGTTGTAAACGATCAGCTCGCGGATGCCACTCGTCTCGGTTCCGCCTGCGGTGAGCACGCCGGGCGTCGTGGTGGTGCCGATGGTCGTGGGGTTGTTGTTGTTGCTGCGCAGCAGGCCGCCCAGCTCGAGGTTCAGGACGTCGTTCGCGTTCGTAAACTCGATGTTGTTCGTGAAGCCGCCCGAAATCTTCAGCAGTCCGGTCGTGGTGGTGCCGGCCGGCAGCGTCGTGGTCGTCGCTGCGGTCGAGGGAATTTCGGTGATGTTGCCTGAGACGAATGTTCCCTGATAGCCCGCGTAGCCGCCCTGCCCGACGACGCCGATGCCCGAGCCGGTGTTGTAAGCGGCATAGTCCGTCGAGTTGGCGATGGCCCAGGCGCCGAGAATGCCGTTGCCGACCGTGGTCAGCGGTGTGGTGAACACGATCCGCGAGTTATTCCCCTGCTGGCCGAGGTTTGAGCCCGTGAAGTTGATGGTCGTGCCCGCGTTGCGCGTCAGGCTGGCGAAGGTCAAATCGACCGACGTGAACGCGCCGGCGGTGCCGGTGCCGCCGGTGTTGGCCGTCACGACGTTGGCGCCTTGTGCCGAAGTGAGGGCGCCAAAGGTCTCGCTCGAGGGGTCCGATACCTTGCCAGAGAAGATGATGGTGCCATCGCGCAAGGTGATCGGCGTGGTGTCGCCGACCCGGTCGTACACAGCGCGCTGGAGACTGCTGTTGTTATTGAGCGTCAGCGTGGCCGCGTTGATGTCGATGCTCGTGGTGTTGAGGATCGTCGAGTCGTCCTGCAACTGCAGCGTGCCGCCGAGCAGCGTGGTGGAGCCGTTGTAGGTGTTGATGCTCTCGAGGGTGATCGTGTTGCTGCCGGCCTTCGCGAAATTGACGTTGCCGTTGATATTGGTGGCCACCGCCGAGCTGGTGCCGCTGTTCGCCACGAGCGTTCCGGTGCCACTACTGCTGATAATCGTTCCACCTGCCTCGGGAAGGACGCCCGGATCACTGAGCTGCCCGACGAGTTGCGTGTTGCCGTTGAGGTCGAGGATCGCGCCGTCGTTGATGTTCGTCAGCTGGCCGGGGAACATGGTGTTCAACCCGCCGTTCAACTTTAGCGTGCCGCGGAGAATGTTATGGGTGCCGGTGGCGAAGCTCGGAGTGTTCAGCTGCAAAGTGCCGGGAAGCGCCTTGGCGAAATTGACGCCGCCGGTGAGCGCGCTGTTGACGAACAAAGTCGTGCCCGCGTCCACCTGGATGTAGGCGGTGTTGGTCGGAAAGTTGACCATGCTCACGTCGAGCGTGTTGTTGCCACCGGTGTTGAGAATGCCGCCCGAAGTCACCGCCAGGGTCCGCCCGGTCCCACCCACGCTGATCCCCGAGCCGTTGAGCCGCAATGCGTTGACCGTGCGGTTCGCCGTCAGATTGGAAGTGGTCAACCCCGCGTTCGCATCCACCGTATCGGTCGCCTGGGCGAGATTGATGTCCGTGGTGGAAGTCGGGTTGTAATTCGTGAACGCCTTCACGCCGTCGGTGGCGTCGTAAGTGGCGAATGTGCCGCCCGCGATGAAGGTCCGTGGCATGATGCTGTTCACCAGGCCGTTGCCGGACGGAGCGGTGGTAAACTTGACCTTGTTCGTCGTGCCGAGCTGCGGAATGCCCGCGAGGTTGAGCGAGGACCCGCTGTTGGCAAAGTTGACCGAGGCGAACGTGAGCGTGTTCCCGGCACCGCCCGAGTTATCGGTCAGCGTGATGAAAGTTTGCACGCTGTTCAGCGTCAGCGGGCCGACGGTTTCATTCGTCCCGCCGGTGGCGCCGATGATATCGAGCGTGCCGCCCTGGCCGGTGAAGGTGTTCGTGTCACTCAGGCGATTACTGGTCGTGCCGGCGGTGGTGTTGCCTGCGCCGTTATCGAGCCGGAGGATGCCGATCGGATTGACGGTGACCGTCCCGGCCCACGCGCCGCCCGACGCGCCGGCTCCGCTCAGCACCACGGTGTTGCGGTTGACGGTCAGCGCGCCGGTCGCGGTGTTCGCGTTGGTCAGAGTCAGCGTGTTGAGGCCGGAATAAGCCAGGCCGCCGGCGCCAGTGCCGCCATTGGCGACCACCCCGCTGATCGTCGTCGTCCCCGCGCCGCGGAGGGTGAGCGTCCGGGCGGTGTTGTCGCTGCTGAGGTTGACGGTCCCCGAGAGCGTCAAAGTCTTCCCGGTACCAAGTTCGTTGCGCAGGAAGCGGTTGCCGTTCTCGTCCACGATTCCGCCGAATTCGATGTTCTGGCTGCCATTGACGGTGACCTGGTCGCCTTGGAGCTGAACTTTGTTGAGCATCTTGTTTGCCCCGCTCAGATCGACGTTCGAGGACAGCACGCCGCCATCCAGAATCAGCGTGTTGGTCGCCCCTCCGAGGGCCGCGGCGTTGCCGACGATGAGCGTGCCCTGCCCGAGCAGGATGCCGTTCGTCAGTCCGTTCGCCACCGTGTTGTCACCGTTGAGCGTGACGCTGGCGGTGTCCGCGATGCGAATGTCGAGACGGGTGAGGGAGGTCGCGGAATTGAGGATGGAGCCGCTGATCACCGTGGAGCCGTAGCCGCGGATGTTGAGCGTGCGGGCGGTGGTGCCGGACTCCGCGTTGATGAAATTGCCGTTGATGGTCAGCAGCGCGCCGTTCTCGAGATTGTTGCTGATCGTCCACGGGTTGCTCGAGTTGCCGGTGAGGGTATTGCCGAGCGTGATGGCGTTCGAGCCGCTGAAGATGCCGGCCGTATTCGCAGAGATCTGGACCGGCCGGCTGATGGTGAGCGGCCCGCCGAAGGCAAAGATGCCGCCGTTGTTCAACACGACCGCGCCGGCGCTGCCAATGCCGTTGCTCGTCAGGCCGAGCGTGCCGCCGCTGACCGTGATGTTGCCGGTGAAAAGATTTGGAGTGGCAGGATTGAGGACCCAGATGCCGCCGTCGTTCTTGCTCACCGCGAGCACGGGCGTGTTCGTGCCGGTGCTGTTCTTCAGCACCATGTTGAGCTGGTTGAGGTCGGTATTCGAGCCGCGCAGTTCCAGGGTGATGGTGCGACCCGAGCCATTCTCAGTGACGGTGTTGGTGAATGTGCCGTTGAGGACCAGGGCGCCGGAGCCCGACGAGTCGATCCGATAGGTGCGATTGGTCGAGTGCTGGGAACTGCTGGTGAACGTGATCGCCCGGCCTGCGGTTTCGCCCGCACCCACGTAGTTGAGAACGTTCAGGTCGGAGTCGCCGGGATTGTAGATCAGGGTCCCGCCGACACCGCCGAGAGAACTGGAAGCCGCGGCGCCCCCGACCGAGGTCACGATGAGGTTGCCGCCTGTGACGGTCGTGTTGCCGGTGTAGGTATTCGCGTCGCCGAGCATCAGCACGCCGCCGCCGGCCTTCGTAATTGCCGCCGATCCGCTCAGCACGCCGGACAAAATACCCGCCGTCACCATTGTGCCGGTGCTGCTGTTGTTGTTGACCGTGATCGTGCGGGCGGAGGAGCCGAGGTTGATGTCGTTGGTCATCTCGACCTCACCGAGCGCGGTGGAGGAGTTGAGCACCAGCTGCGAAGGATTGAAGTTGGGGTCGCCCCAGGTGAGAGCGCCGCCGCCGATCGTCACGACGAGGCGATCCGCGGTGGCCGCCGAGAAGCCGGACGCGCCGCCGGTGAGGCGGACCTGGTTCGCGCCTTGCGTGGCGCCGAGTGCGCGCGTGAAGGTGCCGGAAGTTTCGAGCACGCCGCCGTTGAGCGTGAGCAAGCTCGTCGTCGGCAGACCCTGCACCGTGGCGCCTTCGGGCGCGACGCGCAGCGCACCGCCGGAAACGGTCGTTTCGCCAGTGTATGTGTTCGAAGTGGCGGGATTAAGGATCCACAGCGCACCGCCGGCCTTGGTCAGCGCAAACGCGCTCGCGCCGTTGTCGACGAGATGCGTGCGGAGCTGGTTGTCGCCGATCGAGTCACCGGTGAGCGTGAGCGTGCGAGTGCCAGTGCCTTGAAAGACGATGTCGCCGGTGTTGTTGAAAACGAGCGCGGCACTGTTGTTGTTGCGGGCGAGCACGCCATTGCCGTAGCTGGGCGAGGAATCGATGGTGCCCGTGACCGCACCTGCGCTGGACGGCAGACCAATCGTGAAAAGACGATCGATGCTGACGGATGGCGTCTGCCTGACCTGGAAGATGGTCGCGTTCGCGCCGGTGTACTGCAGGGTGCCGCCGTTGAAGACGAGGCTGGCGGCGTTGCTGGCAGCGTCGGTGTTATCGCCGGCGCCGAGCGCGCTGGGGGTGCCGATGTCCGCGAGCGAAGTCACCGCGAGCGTGCCGCCGCTGAGGACGACCGGACCGGTGAAGGTGTTCGCGCTCGTGAGCGAGAGCGAGCCGGACCCGGCCTTGACCAACGACACGGTGCCGGTGATCAGGCCGGTGAAGTAACCGCTCGAGTTGTTATTGCCCACGCGCAAAGCCGCGAGCGCGCCGCTGTTCGTAATGGTGCCCGCGCCGTTGAGTGCATTCACCGAATTGTTGCCGGACGCGATGGTGCCGACATTGACGCCGTTGAGATCGAAGGTGGCGTCCTGGCGGACATTGAGGCCGATGTTCGTAGCGCCGAGAAGCCCGCTCCCCGCGAGCTTTAACGTGCCCTCGTTCACGTTCACGGTGCCGGAGTAAGTGTTGGCGCCGCTGAGGGTGAGCGTCCCCGCACCGCTCTTGGTGAGGCCGGCGGTGCTGGTGGTGATCGGCGTGTCGATGGAGAGCGTGTTGCCCGAGCCATCCACGCGTACCGTCAGGTCGTTGCTCGCCGCGGAAGTGGCGAGGGCGGTGCCGCCGGTGATGGCGCCGCTGCCGCCGGTCTGGATGATTCCGCTGCCGGCCGCGGTGCCGATCGTCAGCGTCTGACCCGCGTTCAATGTCAGCGTGTTGGCGCCATTGATGCGAAGGCTGTTGATGGAAATCGTGTCGGTGGAAAAGCTGCCGGTGATCTCATCGTGGCTGCCGGCCGTGAGCGCGGCGGCCGACGTGGCAAAGCCCGCGTCCGTGCTGTAGTTCGGCGCTCGCAGCGTCGTGCCGGCGCCCGCGAACGCGAAGTCCGCGCCCCCGAAGTACGTTCCCGCGTTCACGAAGGCAGACGTTCCGGTGACGTTGACCGCGCCGGTGTTCAGCACGTTGATCGTTGCGCCGGCGGTGCGCGCCCCGAGCGAGCTGAAGGTCAGCGTGGCCGAGCCGCCGCCGACGGGCAGCGCCTGCACAGTGCCGTGACCGGCCGTTGCCGTCAGCGCGCCGAGGCTCTCGCTGCTGGCGCTGCCGGTGTCGCCCCGATATTGCAAGGTGCCGCCGGCGATTTGGGTGAAGGAATCGGCGTTGAAAGTGATCGCGGAGCCGTCGGAGATGACGTTGCGGGAACTGCCCGAGAAGGTGTCCTGCAATTGGAGCGTGCCGCCGCTGATCGTGGTCGAGCCCGTGAATCCATTCGCGCCCGAGAGCGTCCAGGTTCCGCCTCCGATCTTCTGCAAGCTGATGGTGCCGGAGCTGGGATTATTGACCGCGCCCTGCAACACCGCCACGCCTGTGCCGCCGAGGACGAGCGTCTTGGAGCCGGTTACTGAGGAAAGGATCCCTCCGCTGAGCGTCAGCGTGCCGGTGCCGCTCGCGTTCAGATAGACGTTGGCCGTCGTGGTGTTGAGCAGGATGTCGTTGGTCAGCTGGTCAGTCCCTCCCGTGTAGGTCAGCGTGCCGGAGGTGGTGGTCGCGTTCCCGATCCGGATCTGCGAGCTGTCGGCAAACGCGCCGACATTTCCAAACGCGAGCGTCCCGGCGCTAATGTTCGTGACGCCGTCGTACGTGCTCCCCGAGCCGTTGATTGTCGTCAGGCCGGTTCCAGCTTTCGTGAACACGTGCGCCCCGGAGCCGCCGGGCGTGAAGCTGCCCGTGATGAGCGTGTCGCCGTTGCCACCGAAGGTCAGCGTGCGGGCCGTCGTGCCGATGTTGATCGCCTGCAGGTCGCCGTTGAAGGTCACCAGGCCGTTGGTGTTGATGTTGATGGTGACGTTCCCATCGCCGCCGCCGGCGGCCAGCGTGGCGCCGGTGAAGCTGAGCCCGTAACCGTTGCGTCCGTTCACCGCGAAGGTTGCCGTCTGGCCGCTGCCAACCGGCGTGCGGAACCCGCCGAAAGTTACCGTCTGCCCGAGCAGGCCAGCGCCGATCCCAAGCGATCCGTCCATGCCGTGATCGACGAAAATGTTGCCGGACGTGTTGGAGCGCTGCTGCACGTTGCGCGTCGCGAAACTGGCGGGCGCGTCGGTGCGAACTTCGAGGCTCGCGTTCTGCAGGTCCACCGCCGTGGTGCTGACGTTCAGGCCGAGCGCGCTGTTGGTGCTCACGCGCGCGGTGCCGGAGTCGAGCCGGAGGGACTGCGTGAAACTGTTGTTCGCGTTCTTCAGCCAGAGCGTGGTGGCGATGACCTGGCCAGTCTTGATGAAGCGGTCGTTGGCCACTTCCGAGCCGGTCACGACGCCGTTGATGACCCAGTCGCCGTTGCCTTGGAAAATCTGCGAAGCGCCGCCGCCGAGGTAGACACCGCCGTTCACGATGGTCGAACCGTGCGTGGCCCAAACGCGCCCTTCTGTCGCGGGATTCGCCATGGTCAGGTTACCTGCGAGCGTGTTGTAGCCGATGCTCACGACGCCGCCGTTGTTGTTGACCGCTCCCGGACCGCGTCCGGCAATGCTCACTTCCCGGCTCCTTTCCAGCACATTGGGATCCTAAGCTTAGAATTCCACGTGGACAAGTTGTCGCG
>JADMIO010921754.1_pt1 | contig 69560 bp, 92 predicted proteins | sample 8958161 | NCBI WGS metagenome assembly JADMIO01 (sample SAMN16585339, study PRJNA669376) | soil metagenome | isolation source: Crop rotation soil | place: USA: Cullars Rotation, Alabama | collected 2011 | reverse complement strand
CCGCCAGTCGGCGAGTGCCCCCACCACCCGGGCCATCTCGGGCTCGCCGTCGAGGGTGATCACGTCCCCGGCGCGGTCCGTCCGCACGCTCCCGCGCAGGCCCCGCCGGGCGAGGTGCCCGAGCAGGGGCCCGCCGTGGGGGCTGGGGACCCGGATCTCCTCGCGGTCGCGGTTGAGCACGGGGTGAGGGGCTGTCGGCATCCTGTCCGCCTGTGTGGGAGAGGGGCGAGCGGCCCGCGGGCGGGGCCGGACACCTGTATTCGACCGCGGAGGGGCCCCGGCCACAACCGGATACCGGATAATCCGGGCGGGCCGCACCGCCCGGCCCTCCTTCCGGCCCGCCGCGCGACCACCTGGACCGGAATGCCCTCCCGCCGGCACCGCCCCAGGAGGTCGCCCATCCCGGCGACCCGGGTTCACCGGCCCGCGTCGCCGCGTCGGCCACTCATGCGGTGGGATTGTCGTGCTCGGGCTCCCGCCCGCCGCGGGCGGGAGTGATGACACCCCAGCCGGCGGGCCTCTGAGGGCGCGGATGCCGGCGAAGGCTGGGGGCGTCGGGTCCATTCCGACAACCTTGGCGGAATGGATTGGATTAAAGTTTTTGAATCCTTTAGAATTTCTGAGTGCGGCGGCCTTCCCGCCGCCCGCGCCGAACCCCGTCACGAGGCTCCCATGCCGGCCTGGAAGGTCCTGATCATCTGCGTGCTCGCGTGCGCCTCCCTGGCGGGCGCGATGGCCACTGTGGCCGTCCCGATCGCCCAAGACGGCGGCCAGAGGTGGGCGTGGCTGGGCGGCCTGCTCGCGGCTACCATCTTGGTGGGCGGGCTGCTGACGCTCTTCATGAGGCACGCGAGCGGCTCCCTCGACGCGAAGCCCGTCGGGGCGCGGCGCTGACCGCCGCCCGCGAGGTCCGCGTCCGGAAGTCCCTCGACGGGTCCCCCCTCCCTCGTGGGGCTCGCCCTCCCGGTCACGTTCGGGTGGCCTGGGCGGGCGGCTCATCTCGTGCGGCCCCGCAGCCCGAGCCGGGCGCAGGCGACCTGCCAGGCCATCTCCTCGGGCGGGAACCAGCCGTCGGCCCGGGGCCGGTGCCGCCCGGAGACGACCTGGAACTCGATCCGGTACTCGGCCGCCCCGCCGGCCGGGTTGGGCCGGGACACTACCCGGGCGTCCGGCCAGCACCCCAGCACCAACTCCCAGTCGGTCCGCTCGCCCGCCCCGCTCGCGTCGTCCATCTCGCCCCGTCGGCACGCGGCGCCCCCCATCATCCGCCGGGCGGGGGCGGAAGGATACCGGATTCCGTGGACTAGCCGTGCCCCTCACCCCGAGCTCACATCATGACCGAGCGACTCGATACCGCCCTCCAGATCAAGGGGATGCTCGCCCGCGGCTGGGCCTGGAGCAACCACGACCCCGACCGGCTGGTCCACCCGGCCGACCACAACCTGTACGTCTGCATCGACCGCGCCGCCGACACGATGACCCTCTCCCCAGCCCTGGCGCGGCTGTTGGAACTGGTCGTCCCGACCCCGGCCAGCAAGGGTGCGTTCTGGCGGCGGACGTCGGATCGCTAGCAGCCACTCGCCGGGCGAGAGGGACGGCGGAGTCCTCCCGTCCCGCCGAGGCGCCCGCGCCGGGGGCCGCCGGGGCTACCTAATCCCGTCGGACACGGCCACGGTGCGGTGGCGACTCGCGCGGCGAGCACCGTGGCCCTCGGCTTGGCAGGCGATGTGTGATAGGAAGTCTGATCCGGAGGAACCGATGAGCGATTTCGGGTGGCAAGGACTGCGGCGGGATCTTCTGGCCGGGCTGGTCGGGGCGACGATCAGCGCGGCCGTCTTGGTGCCGGTCGGGTGGGTCCGGATCAGCGCCGAGCAGCGGCAGTCGCAGAGGCTCCGGCGGGAGCTGATGGACCGCGACGACGCACGCCGCGAGCGGGCGGAGACCCGGCCCGGGCGGTGAGCCCGGGCCGGGTCGTTGGGGGAGGTGCGTGCGCCCGCACCCCGGCTCAGTGTGGGATGGTCACGACGTGCGGGGCGTCGGCGCCGCCGATGGCCGGTGTGAGGCGGGATCCCAGCACCAGCAACCGGGGGAACCCTCGGCCTCGACGGCGTACGCCAACCGGACGGAGGGTTACGGTCTGCACCCGGGGGCACACTCAGCCTTGCGGTCGACGGGTCCACCACCACGCCGGGGCGGAGACGCCGGTACGGAAGCCGGGCGTGCTTCGAGAGAGTACCTCTCATGAAGAAAGAAGATCGGAAGGTCATGATCGTTTGCATCTGGATCGTGGCACTGCTCACCGTTGGGCTCGCGTTGGCCGGCCTGGGGTTCGTCGCCTGTTGGCGTTTCATTCTCCGCTTTGACCCGGCTTCAGGGAGATAGCATGAGAACTCAGCTCGTTACGTGGGCGGTGGCCGGCGGCGCGACGAACACGGGCGTCTTGCTCTGGGACGGGGGCGAGGACGTGCCAATCCTCCGCGACGACAACACCGGCTACGTCTCTCGGGCCCTCCTCAATGGCGCCGCGCTGACTGCCGTCGGACGCATCGACTTCGAACTGATCACCGCGGCTCAACGGGTTGGGCTGACCTTTCGCGGGATGTGACCGTTGGCCGTCCGGACTGATTGGGGGAAAGCTCGGCCCGGGAAGACGGGAAGGAGGTGCCAAGAGGGGAAGCGGATGGGAAAGCTGGTCGTGGGTCGGCGGCTGGGTCGATGGTCCCTGGGGTGAGGCACTCGGTACGCCCGTTCCGTCAAGGGGATTTGATGCGGCAGGAACAAATCTGCTCGTCGTGGGTCGTGTACCGGAAGACCGTGAGGGGCAAGACGCTCGCCGGGAACGCGGTGTGCGGCGGGGAGGAGTGGGACGCGATGGAGCTAGCCCAGCCGGGCCTCCACACCCTCGTCCAGGCGGGTATTGCGACCGAGAAGGAGGCCGAACGACTCGCCCGGGGCACGGCGGGGGACACCTTCTGCTCGCGGACGGCGAGGAAGGGCTGAGGTCGACGCAGATCAAGCCCGCGTGTGCCGTACCGTCTGCCGCGCGGGTGACGTTGCCTCTCGACCGTCGAAGTCTCAACACCATCGGGGCAGACGAGGAGGTCTCGGGGCAGGTGGTGGCGGTCGTCGGGATACTCCTGACCGCGGACGACCCCGATCGCCATCAGCCCGTCTGGAGGTCCGTGGGAGCGCTGATGCCCGAACGCCAGCACTACAGCCAGGATGAGATCCTGCGGATGGTCGGCGCCCCGGCGGTCGTGAGCCGGCTGCCCGGCGGTGGCGTGATGGTGATGAGGGGCGGAGTCGTGGGGATCGGCCGGTCCCGCGACGAGGCAGAGTCTGACTGGCGGCAGCGCCTCCGGAATCTTGCTGGCCGGCCGAAGCCTCCGGCTGCCGACCCCGTGGCCGATACGGATCTTCATGTTCCGCTCGTCAGCCCGACGGAGTCGGCGCCGTCGGGCTGACGAGCGGGGAACGGGGCGGACTCGGCATCTGCCGGGTCCGTGTGGTCAAGTACCGTCCCGCCGTCGTGCCGAGTAGGCGCCCACGTCCCCTGCCCCAGTTCCCAGATCCATTCCCGACGCAAACTCTTCCGGCGGTCGCGGCGCGTCCGGCGTGGTCCTGCGCGACCCGGATCTGAGGGACCCGGAGCCTCATCGCTGTGGGTGCCACTTCAGGAAATGAAAACGGCCCGGCGACATCGAAACGTCGCGGGGCCACCCGTCACTTCAGGTCGTGGGTCGGTCAGTACCGGCCGCCGCGGCTCCCGCCGCCGTACCCGCCGCCCGTGCGGGGGCGGTCCTCACGGGGCTTGGCCTCGTTGACGGTCAGCGCCCGGCCGTCGACCATCTGCCCGTTCATCCCGCTGATGGCCGCCTGGGCCTCCTGGTCGGTCGTCATCTCGACGAACCCGAACCCCTTCGACCGGCCGGTGTCCCGGTCGGAGATCAGCTGGGCCCGCTGGACGCTCCCGTACGGGGCGAACATCTCCTGGAGCTGGCCCTCGGTGACGCCGAACGACAGGTTCCCGACGTACAACTTCTTGCTCACGGTCTCTCACTTTGGGCCTTCCGGCCCGGAAACGGACGGCACGCGGCCGGAGTGGCCGGGCCGATCAGGGGTGGACGCGCCTGGCACCATCCGCCACGCGGCGGTCGGTCATCGGCGGCAATACCGGTTTGGCGATCTTGGGGCCGTGAGAGGTGAACTCAGAGCGGCTGGGGCAAGAGCGGGCAAATCGACAGAGCGGCGGAAGCAGTGCGTCATCCCCTGACGGGCGGGTCGATCGACCCGCCACGGAGGGAATCATACCGGCTCGTGACCACGGGGCGAACCCCATTCCGGGATTAATCGCCGGAATCGTGATGACCAAGCCGGGCTCGATGTCACCTGCGACCGCCCGCGACTCGACTCCCCCGCCGACTACGCGACCTGACCATCCGGCTCGTTGGTCACGCGAACCGGCTGCGAACTCCCCAACCGGTTGGGTGGGGTGACAAGCCCGTCGCACCACAGGATCACGGCCTCCAGCGCGCCGATCGCCGCCCCAATGCCGTCCGGAGGCGAGGCCCGCCCGACGGGCTCGACCTTCAGCCGCGCCGCGATCCGGTCGGCCAGCCGGTAGGCCTTCTCCGCCGCGTGGGACGGGCAGTCGGTTCCCGCCTCGGGCCTCGCCCGCCGGAAGACCGCCCGCACGACCCGGCACCACATGCCGACGCGCACGGGAGTGTTCAGCGAAGTCTCGGGCACCTCCGCGGCCTTGTATCGGGTGGTGTACGCCGCCAGCCGCGAGCGGAACGCCTCGTATGCCCTCTGCCGGCCGTGGAGGTTGGAGGGCGAGGATTCACCGTCGGCCCCCACCGGTTCCGCCCGCGTATTCTCCCACCGGGCCTGGAGGTCGATCACCCGGACCAGCTCGGCCGCCTGCGCGGGGTCCAGTTCCTCGGCGGCGCGTTCGCTCGTCTGGGCCACGGCGTGACTTCCTTCGCGGGGAGGAAAACAGACGGGTAACCCATCCGGCGTTATCGTCCGACGTGAGTTGTCGAGTTGACGGTGGCGGGCAGGAAGTCGGAGAAGTGCAACCGAACGCGCGTCGCATCCGGCAGGCGATTCTGTACTCGACCGAAGTCGCCGCGCAAGTCGGAACGCGCCGAGCGTCTCGCATCCGAGCCGGCGCGTCGGGCCGGCCGTTCTCGTCTTTACGCCGGCACGGCGTGTGCTATACCACGCTGTCGCGCTCCCAGACCGCGACTCCCTTCTACCGGAAATCGACACCCCATGCGTCCGTCCCCCGACCGTCCGGCCGTGAACAACCTGTTCCGCCCGTCCCTCCTCGCCTGGCGGGCCAGATACCTCGCCGACAAGGCGAGCCTGCCCGAGCCGCCCCCGAGCAAGCCGGCCGCGACCGCCCCACGGCCCAAGTTCCCCCGCCGCCCGGCCCCCGGCGCCTGAGCCCCGAACGAGCCGGACCCGCGGCCGCTTCATACGTCCAGCGGCGGCCACCCCTGTTCGATCCCCTCCCGCTCGATGGCCGAGACCTCATCCCGGCTTACCCCGTGCCGCGCGGCGACCGTCTCGCGGGCCGCCGCGACTGCCAGTCCCTCGTCCTGGGCGGCCACCACGTCGGCGAAGATGGCCCGGCGGCGGTCGTTCGGTAGTGGGTCATTCATCACGGCCTCGCTGTTCTGAGGGACGCCCCGGTGGAGATAAGGAGACTGGGGCGGAATCGAGTTCGGGCAACGGGTGGGTCGCTGGCGGCCGCCGTGAGTAGGGTTACCGCTCCCTCTTGGCCGGCTTGCCCAGCATCGCCTTCTTGATCGCCCGGAGCCGGCTCCGCTCCTTGCGCGTCCGGGCCTCGCACGGCTTCTCGTAGTACTCGTGCGCCCGGATCTCGGCCTTCACCCCGCTCCGCTCGATCAGCTTCTTGAACCGCCGGAGGGCCGCCCCGATCGGCTCCCGGTCGTGCACCCGCATCCGCAATCCCATGCCGCCCCCCGGTCGGTGTGTTGCCTCGTGCCAGAAGGGAGCTATACCCCTCGGCCCCGCGGCCAGCCACACGAATACCGCGATTCCTGGACCGGCCGGGCAGATGACCGGGTATCCTGAACCCTGCCCGAGTCCGCCACCTCACGGGGCCGTTTATGCCGACCGAGTCGATCGACGCGAAGGGTCTGATCCGGGCCATGCTCGCCCGCGGCTGGCTCTGGTGCGGGGACGACGGCGACCGGCTCACCCACCCGACCAACCACGGCTTCTACCTGCGGTACAACGAGCCGGCCGACAAGCTCACTGTCTCCCCGGAGCTGGACGAGCACCTCAAACCGGTCATCCCGACCCCACGGTCCAAGAGCAAGACGTTCCGGTAGGTCCCCGGCGGCTCACCCGGGGCGTAGGTGACGACGGGACCGTGGATCGCGGCGGCCTCGTCCCGAGGCGCGATCCGCCGGATTGGCCTGCGTGCCGCACCGGAAGTCGAGTATACTGAACACAACGCTACACGCCTCAGCCGCCGCGGGCCGCTCGCGCCTAGCGCTCCTCCCGCGGAAACCGGCAATGATCCCGAACCACGTCCTGCACGACCTCTGCCCCGACGAGCGAGTGGCCATCCTGTCGCGGGGTGGCGAGATCCACTTCCACGTCCACCAAGCCTCCGCCGACCCGGCCGCGATCCACGCGCACGCCCAGCGGGAGGGGGCTCGGGTGCTGACCACGCACATGAGCGACCACGGGGAGATCCTCGACTTCGTGGAGTACCGGGAACGGGACCTCGGTGGTGAGGGGTGACCACCCCCGATCTGGCCGGTTCACCCGGTCATCGGACCACCGGCCGAAACGATCGGCGTCACCCGGAGGTGTCTCGTGGACATCGACTTCACCGGCGGGCCGTACGACGGGCTGCGGCTGTCCGACGCCGACGTCCGGCGCTGCACCCTGCCGGTGCGGGTCCGCACCGCCCGCGGGATTCGTCTCTTCTCCCTCCTCCCGCGGCCGGCGGCCTGGGAGGCGGTGTTCGCGGGGGACGCCGACCCGGGGGACTCCGGTCTGTACCCGTACGAGTTGGTCCTGACGCCCGGCAGGGGGTGTGGGGGCGAGTTCGTGGACGCCGCCGCGAACGGGGCCTTCGACCGGGCCCTGGCCGAGGGGTGGTCCGGGTAACGGCCGTCGCGGCTCCGCGTCCCCGTCCGGCGGATCCTAGTCTTGCCCCGAGCCTGTCTCACGTCGTGAGCCCGGGCCGATTCGCACGGATCTCACGTCATGCGCCACTCCGAGATCCGCAAGATCGCCTTCGTCGGCGACTTCCTGCCCCGCAAGTGCGGGATCGCCACCTTCACCCACGACATGCACGCCTCGGTCGCCGGCCGGTTCCCGGACGCCGAGTGCTTCGTCGTCCCGGTCAACGACCGCCCCGGGGGGTACGACTACCCGCCGGAGGTCCGCTTCGAGATCGACGAGCCGGACCTGGAGAGCTACCGCCGGGCGGCCGACTTCCTGAACTTTGCGAACACCGACGTCGTCTCCCTCCAGCACGAGTACGGGATCTACGGCGGCCCGGCCGGCAGCCACGTCCTGGGCCTGGTACGGGACCTGCGGATGCCCTTCGTCACAACCCTCCACACCGTCCTCCGCGAGCCGAACGACGAGCAACGGCGGGTCCTCACGGAACTGGCGGCCCTGTCCGCCCGAGTCGTGGTGATGACCGAGCGGGCCCGGACGTTCCTGCGCGACATCTACGGCGTGCCCGACGACAAGATCGACCTGATCGCCCACGGCATCCCCGACACGCCGTTCGTGGACCCCGGCCCGTACAAGGACCAGTTCGGGGTCGAGGGCCGGCCGGTCGCACTGACGTTCGGGCTCCTCTCGCCGAACAAGGGCGTCGAGCACATGCTCCGGGCCGTGCCGGAGGTCCTGAAGTCGTTCCCGAACTTCGCGTACCTCGTCCTGGGGGCGACCCACCCGGCCCTCGTCCGCGACCAGGGCGAGCGCTACCGGTTGAGCCTGGAGCGACTGGCCCGGGACCTGGGCATCCGCGAGCACGTGATCTTCTACAACCGGTTCGTCGAGCTGAAGGAGTTGACCGAGTTCATCCGGGCGGCGGACGTGTACGTGACCCCGTACCTGAACCCGGCGCAGATCACCTCGGGCACGCTGGCCTACTCCTTCGGATGCGGCAAGGCGATCGTCTCGACGCCGTACTGGCACGCCGAGGAGCTGCTGGCCGACGGCCGCGGGGTACTCGTGCCGTTCGCCGACCCGAAGGCGCTGGCGCGAGAGGTGGCCGGGCTGCTGGGCGACGGGCCGCGGCGGGCCGCGATGTGCGAGCAGGCGTACCGGCTGGGCCGCGAGATGGTCTGGGAGCAGTCCGCGAAGCACTACATGGAGTCGTTCCAGCGGACGCGCCTCGGCCGCCAGGACCGGCCGTTCAAGCCGCTGGCGGTCCGCACCCTCGCCGAGCAGCAGGCCGAGCTGCCCGACTGGCGCCTCGACCACCTGTCACGGCTGACCGACTCGACGGGCATGCTCCAGCACGCCACCCACACCATCCCGAATTACGCCGAGGGGTACTGTACCGACGACAACGCCCGCGCCCTGCTCCTGACGGTGCTCCTCGAAGAGTTGGGCCACGGGGGGCCGAAGGTCGAGCGGCTCGCCACGACCTACGCCGCGTTCCTCCAGGCAGCCTTCGACCGCGGGCGGAAGCGGTTCCGCAACTTCCTCGCGTTCGACCGCCGGTGGCTGGAGGAGGTCGGGTCGGAGGACTCCCACGGGCGGGCGCTCTGGGCCCTGGGCACCTGCGTCGGCCGGTCGCGGCGGCCCGACCTGCCGGCCTGGGCCGCCGCGCACTTCGAGTTGGCCCTGCCGCCGGTCCTGGAGACGACCTCGCCGCGGACCTGGGCCTTCGCGCTTCTGGGCCTACGGGAGTACCTCCGCCGGTTCGGCGGGGACCGGCACGCCACCCAGGTCCGCGACGCGCTGACGGCCCGGCTGATCGACCTGTACGACCGGACCGCCACGCCCGACTGGCCGTGGTTCGAGGAGGTCCTCAGCTACGACACCGCCCGGCTGCCGCAGGCCCTGATCGCAGTCGGCCGCGAGAGCGGCAACGCCCGGGGGCTGGAAATCGGTCTCCAGTCCCTGGGCTGGCTGGTCACGATTCAGAGGGCCTCACAGGAGCACTTCCGGCCGATCGGCTGCAACGGGTTCTACCGCAAGGGACAGGCGCCGGCCCGGTTCGACCAGCAACCGGTCGAGGCGAACGCGACCGTCTCCGCCTGCCTGGAGGCGTACCGGGTCACGCAGGACCCCACCTGGATGAACGAGGCCCGCTCTGCCTTCGAGTGGTTCCTCGGCCGCAACGACCTGGGGCAGGACCTGTACGACCCGACCACCGGAGGCTGCTGCGACGGCCTCCAGGAGGACCGGATCAACCGGAACCAGGGCGCCGAATCGACCCTCGCCTTCCTCCTCTCCCTCGCCGAGATGAACCTGCTCGAAAGCTCCCTGGCGGCATTCCGGCAGGCACGATAGGCTGTCATGCGCCCAGGGAAGGGTCGACATCCCCCGAAAAGAGGTCGTAAGCTCCCGACATGGACGTCAAGCGCACCGGGATCGTTCTCAAGCCGACCAACTCCCGCGTCGTCATCCGGCCGTTCGAGGTGGCCAACGAGAGCCGGGTCGAGAAGATCATCGCCCGCGTCGCGTCCCTCCCCGAGGCCGAGGTCGAGCGGCTGCTGGACAAGGTGATGCGGGAGTTCCGCGAACGGCACCAGCGGACCCGCGAGTTCTTCCTGCACCGGTTCGACCAGGTCCGCAAGCACCTCCTGACCGACCAGGCGGTCGGCGAGAACCGGCGGCTGCTCATCGGCGCGTACTTCACGCAGGAGTACGCCCTGGAGTCGGCGGCGCTGTTCAACCCGTCGATGGTCTGGCACCCCGACCAGTCGGGCCTGCCTGCCGGGTCCCACCGGTTCATCCTCAGCCTGCGGGCCACCGGCGAGGGGCACATCTCGTCGATCGTCTTCCGGGCCGGGGTGATCGACGCCGGGAACCACATCCGCATGGACGAGCCGACCCGGTTCGTGCAGGCCCCGGAGCTGGTCCCCAACGCGCTGTACGAGAAGGCCCTCTTCCACCGCAAGCTGACCGAGTTGGGGGTCAACGGCCCGCTGACCGACCAGGTGATGGCCGCGCTGGGCGACCACTTCACGCTCGACGACCTGGACCGCACGCTGAGGAACGTCCTGAAGCACAACCGGGCCCGGCAGCGCGAGTACGAGCCGCTCACGCACACGATGCTGGTGCTGGCGAAGGCCAACTACGAGATCCGGTTCCACCGCGGGCTGAACGTCTCGGAGCGGATCATCTTCCCGTCGTCGCCGACCGAGACCAACGGCATCGAGGACGCCCGGTTCGTGCGGTTCACCCACGACGACGGCCGGATCTGCTACTACGCCACCTACACCGCCTACGACGGCCGTGTGACCCTGCCGCAGATGCTGGAGACCGAGGACTTCCTGCACTTCAAGGTGAGCACGCTGAACGGGCCGGAGGTCCGCAACAAGGGCTTCGCCCTGTTCCCCCGGATGGTGAACGGTCAGTACGCGATGCTGTCGCGGCAGGACAACGAGAACGTCTACCTGATGTACTCCGACCAGCCGCACTTCTGGTACAGCAAGGAACTGATCGCCCGGCCGACGTTCCCGTGGGAGTTCGTCCAGCTGGGCAACTGCGGGTCGCCGATCGAGACGGAGGCCGGGTGGCTGGTGCTGACGCACGGGGTCGGGCCGATGCGAAAGTACGCGATGGGTGCGTTCCTGCTCGACCGCGACGACCCGTCGCGGGTGATCGGCCGGCTGGAGGCGCCACTGCTGGAGCCGAACGCGAATGAGCGGGAGGGGTACGTGCCGAACGTCGTCTACAGTTGTGGCGGCCTCGTCCACGGCCGCGTCCTGGTCATCCCCTACGCGATGTCGGACTACGCCAGCACGTTCGCCACCGTCCCGCTCGACGAGGTACTCCGGGCCATGACGCGAGCGTGAGGCGCTCAGCCCGGGACGGTGATCAATTCCATCAACTCCCGCAGCGAGAACTCGACGACCGCTGTGACCGCGTCGGCGGCGCCGTAGTAGACGAGCAGCTCGTCCCCGTCCTGCACCACCCCGGTCGGGAAGACGACATTCGGCACGAAACCGGCGACCTCGAACTCGGCTTCGGGTACGAAGAAGGGTTCGGGCGTTCGCCGCAGCACCCGGCCCGGTTCGGCGGCGTCGAGAAGCAGGGCGCCGCCGTAATAGGTGCCCACCTCGCCGGGGCGGGTCGGATGGCGGTTGCCGTGGTAGATCGCCAGCCAGCCGCCGGGGACGCGGACCGGCGGCGGACCGGCCCCCACACGTCCGGACTGCCACTCGCCACCCACGACGGCCAGGGGAACGTGGCCGCCCCAGTGGAGCAGGTCCGGCGAGCGTGCCACCCACATCTCCGGCCGTGTGAACGGCGTCCCGCACACCGGCCGGTGGAGCGCCGCAAACGCCCCGCCGATCGTCTCAGGGAACAGTACCACGTCCTTGTTCTCGGGGCAGAAGACGACCCCGTGCCGCTCGAACGTGCGGAAGTCGGTCGTGCTCGCCAGCGCCGTCGCCGGGCCGTGCCGCGACACGGCCACGTAGGTGAAGTAGAACCGGCCGTTCAGCGGCGTGATCCGCGGGTCCTCGACGCCGTACTCTTCCACCTCTCCCTGCGGGCGGAACGCTGCGTCCGTGACCTCCCGAACGGCCCGCCCGCCGCCGCAGCGGACAACCCGCAGGTGCGAGGTGAAGGTGAGCCGGACCAGTCCGTCGGACTTGCGGCGGACCACCCGCGGGTCGAGCGGGTCGAGTTCCGCATCAGGAACCCAGTCGATCGTCAACCCGCCGGCCGGATCCCACCGCGGCAGGGCGATGAACCCCGGCCGGCGTTCCCGCGGTCGCTCGGCCACCCGGACCAGCAGCACGACCTCGTCTCCTGCCCGGACCGCCCCGGGGTTGAACACGCCCACGACCACGAAGTCGTCGCGCGACGCGGGCACGTCGCCGGGTTGTACCAGGAGTCGGGTGGAGAGCCGTCGGACGGTCATCGCTCGGCCCCCGCACGGTGGGCCAGTGCGTCGGCCTCGCACGCCGTTGCGAGGGAGTCCCGGCCGTTGGCCTCGGTCACGACCCGCTCGTGAGTGCGGTCCCGAATCCAGGCGACCTGGTCGGCCATCATGGCCCGGAGGAGCCGGCCGTAGAGCGGCGACTTCGCCTGGCCGTCGCCGGACGACAGGTCGATGACCTGGTAGGCATCAATCACCTTGCCCCGGCCGCGACAGGCGCGGTCGTTGCCGCCGTAGGAGGCGATCACGTCGAGCCGGGCGCCGGGGAACAGGTCGCACAGCTCCCGGGTCTGCCGCTCGTCCACCATTGCGTGAATCCGGGCCCGCGTCGGCACCCAGTCGTACAGCGTCACGTCCCCGCGCTCGAACACCAGCCGGAGTTCCTGCCGGTCCATCCGCCCGGCCTGGTGGAAACCGTGGTAGAAGTTGACCAGCGCCGCCCCGTAGCGGACCGTGGCGTGGACGTGTTCCTCGATCACGGTTCCCGGGCGGACCCCGACTTGGGCCGCCTCCACCCGCCCCGGCCCCAGCCACCCGGCGAACAGGTCGAAGAAGTGGACCCCGTGCTCGACGAAGATGCCGCCACTCTTCGACCGGTCCCAGAACCAATGGTCGGCCGGCAGGTTCTCGTCCGAGGCGTAGTTCTCGAACGACCCGTGCAGGAACTCGCCGAGGACGCGGTCTTCGACCAACCGGCGCACGGCGGCGAACAGCGAGTTGTAGCGCTGCATGAGGTTGGCGACCAGCAGGCGGTCGCGCCGCCGGGCGGCCGCGACCAGCTCGTCAGCCTGGGCGACGGTCAGGGCCAGTGGCTTCTCGACGATCACGTGCTTGCCGGCCTCCAGGGCGGCCATCGCTTGCGGGTGGTGGAGGAACGGCGGGGTGGCGACGTACACCGCGTCCACGTCGTCCCGCCGGAGGAGTTCCCCGACGTCGTCCACGTTCTCGACCCCGAACCGCGCGGCGGCGGCCGCCGCCGCGGGCCGGTGGGTGCCCGCCATGCCCACGAGCTTGACGCCGGGCACCTGGGTGAAGTGTTGGAGCGCGAACAGCCCGAACCCGCCGCAACCGGCAACACCCAACCGAACGAGGCTGTCGTCCATGTCTGCCAATCGTGTTGAGGTAGAGTCAGTTCTGGCGGGTCCGCTCGGGAAACGCCAAGGCCCCGGCACGAGCTGCCGGGGCCTGTCAGTCGATGACCCTCGGGGTCAGTAACGATCGCGGCGCCCGCCGCCCCCGTAGCCCCCAGCGCCGCCAGACCGCCCGCCCCCGCCGCGGCCGCCACCCCCGCCGCCCTCGCGGGGCTTGGCCTCGTTGACTGTCAGGGTCCGGCCGTCGAGCTGAGCCCCGTTCATGGCCTGGATGGCTTGGTCCCCGCCGTCGGACATCTCGACGAACGCGAACCCCCTGGGGCGACCCGTCTCGCGGTCCGTGATGACCTGGACCCTGGTCACCGTGCCGTACTGGGAGAACGCCTCCCGGAGTTGGTCCTCGGTCGTCGAGAAGACCATGTTGCCGACGTACAGGTTCTTACCCATCGCTGGTCTCTGCCGTGGACTGGGAGAAGGCGGCGGACCGTCTTCGGCCGCGGGCACTCACCCGCCGATGTGTGTTTATCGTACCCGGCGGCGGGTGCGAGCCCCACGACATTCAGGACGAAAAAAAGCCCGACCGCCGAACGACGCTGTCGCGGGGAGCCCCCGGCGGCTCGCGGGGCCGTTCGGGGTAGTCGGCGGTGCCAGGGTTTGATACGGTGACTGTGTGCTCTTCATTCCTGGTGCCTCCCACCTCCACCAGCACCGGCTCCTGGACGTGGCCGACATCATGCGTGCGGAGCGGGCGTCCTGAACCCCGCGAGCGCCGAGATGTCCGCCCACCGGGCCACGCCCCGACCCCCCTATACGCCCCTGCCGCCGGCGCCAATCCACCGCGGCGGCGATCGAACGGAATGCACGCCCTGAATCGAGGCGCTGTCTCTCGGACAGCGCGCGGGCTTGACACTGGCCCAACGTCTGCTGGAGCCGGGGGCAGCCCCGACGGTACGTTGTGAGGACGGACGCTATCCTCGCTCTCCCCCGGTAGGATGCCGATTCCGGCCTCGAATGACTCCGGGGCTCCGGGGCGGGTCCGTGGTGAGCCCGCCCGCCGCCCTGACACTCGTAAAGGATCCGTGATGGCGACCCTGCCTGTGGCCCCGCCGGACGAAGGGGCCGATGAAGAGAGGCTCGCGGCGGAGCGAAGGTACACTGCGATCGTCCGGTCCGTCATCGCGGCTCTCGGCCGGCCGGCCGACTTCCTGCGGGCGACGGTCCGTCCGGTCTCCGGTCACCACTACCGGGTGAACGTGGTGACCGGGCCCGACGCGACCTCGGCGCGGATCGCCCACAGCTTCTTCGTGACGGCCGACGAGAACGGGAAGGTCATCGGATCGACTCCGGCGATCCAGAAGTGTTACTGAGCGGCGGGCCGGCGCTGCGGAAGGACTCCACGACCCGGAAGGGGGCATACGTGTTCGGCGTCATTCTGAATAACGCCATCGTCCGCGCCTGCACCCGGCTCCTCCGGTATCTGCCGGGGCTCCAGCCGGACGAGCGGAAGCACCTCGTCCACGACGTCCAGGTGATTTGCAACCGGTCCGCGGAGGCGTACTCGGCTCTGCTCGCCCGGCTGCTGGTGATCAAGGCGGCGTTCCGCGACCCGGTCCTCCTCGTCCGGGAGCTCCGGCTCTTCTCGGCCGACACGCAGACGCGGGCGGCGTTCAAGCCGGAGTACCTCTGCGGGGAGGTCGACCAGTTGCTCCAAGAACTCAAGGGCCGCCTCGACACCCTCGGGTACTCAGTGCGGATGTCGGGCCTCGGGACGCTCGACGAGACGCTGCGGCGGATGGCGGACTACGAGGGCGAGTTGTCGCACCAGTACGACCAGTTCCGGTCCGAGTTGGACCACGTGGCGGCCGAGGTCGAGCGGACGACGGGCCCCGACCGCCGCCACTGGGTGCGGTATGTCGAGGAGTTGGTCTCCGACACGGAGGTCGAACTCCACCGCTCGATCGGCGACATGCACCGCGCGAAGGAGGACGTTGGCCGGGTCGCATTCTGAGGGGGCCAACAGGGCACCCGGCCTCCCCGGTGCGGCGGTTGGGGCCGGGACTCCAGCACGGCCCCGGGGCGGGAGCCGAGCACCAGTTGCTGATCGGTCCTCGTATCCATGTAGTCCTCATGTCGGCGGCGGGCGGTCCCGCCGTGGTCGCGGCCCGGACCCATGCGAGTCACTGGGGCCATCCTCGGTAACGCACCCTCGATCGGTCAGATGTGCTCGGTGTCCACTTCAAGACGGCTTTTGGGGTTGACACGCCTCGACCCGGAGCGGACCATGTGCCCTTCGGACTGAATACCATTCAGTGCCCCACACACCACACGCCGCCTGATCCCCACCGGTCACGCCGCCTGTCCTGTCTGGGACGAGAGGCCCGTCCCAGCGGCGGTCCTCTTCTGGACGGAGAGTCCCGGCGAACTGCCGTCCCGGCAGCCCGGCAGCGAACGCCCTGCCGTGCGGGGCGGGGGAGGCACCTGTGCTCGTCCTGACGAGGAAGGTCGGGGAGGCGGTCGTGATCGGTGACGACACCCGCGTCACCGTGCTCGGGGTCCAAGGCGGGAGGGTGCGACTCGGCATCGACGCCCCCGGCGACATCGCGGTGGACCGGCAGGAGGTCCGCGCCCGGCGCGCCCAGTTCGCCGACATCGTGCCGGCACCGATCACCGACGACACACCCCGGCCGGCTGGCGCCCGTTGAGACGGTGAGCGGCCCCGCCCGAAGGCGGGGCCGCTGGTGTGCCTGGTCGGTCGCGGGGTCAGGGGAGCGTTCTCCGGTGCCGGACCCCGTAATACCCGACGCCGAAAACCCCCGCACGTCCCGTGCGATGGGTCAGCAAACACCCGGCGGGCTCCCTCGTCGTCATCGACGATCAGAACCCCGGCCGGCCGGACCGCGGCGTCGGCCGAGGGGGTGACAGTGATCGACGATCCCTGGTTGATCCCCCCACGAGTGGGACGGCCGAATGGTTCGCTCGGCTCATGGTTGTTGAGTCCGGGGCCGGCCTGTGGGAGGAGGGCGAGTAGGGGAAGTCGTGCGCGGTCCGACCGGGGCGCAGTGGGTAGCGTACACTCCGAACGCTTGCCAGGGTACAGGCCCGCAGGACTTCTGCCAGCCCGTCGAAGTAGATCGGGGTCAGGGCGCACTCCGGGCGGATCGGGGGTGGGCCCCATGAGTGGTGCCGCGGACGCCCGGGAGCTTCACGCCCCACGCGAGCCCGAGCCAGGCGAGCAGGCGGATGACGTAGTACCCCGCGTCCGCCTGCCACCACCGCAGGCCGAGCCGGGCGGATGTCGGGAAGGCGTGGTGGTTGTTGTGCCACCCCTCGCCCAACGCCAGCACCCCGACCACCGGGTTGTTCCGGCTCTCGTCCCCGCTGTCGTGCGGCCGGCTCCCCCACAGGTGGCACACCGAGTTCACGCTCCAGGTGGCGTGGTGGCCGAGGAACACCCGCACCAGACCGCCCCACAGGAACCCGGTCAGCGCCCCCGGCCACCCGCCCAGGGCGTACCCGAGTCCGGCGGGGATCAGCAGGCCGAGGGCCGCCCAGAGGAGGAAGAGCCGGCTCACGACCCGCACCATGCGGCTCTTGCGCAGGTCCGGGGCGTACCGGTCCAGGTCGGCCGGGTCCGGGGGCAGCGCCCACCCGACGTGGGCGTGCCAGAACGCGCGGAACCGCCCCCAGAACCCGGCCCGGCGGGGGGCGTGCGGGGAGTGCGGGTCGCCCTCACGATCGGAGTGCCGGTGGTGGATGCGGTGCCGGCCGACCCACTCCAGGAGCCGGCCCTGGAAGGCCATCGACCCGAGCACGCCGAGGGCGAGCTGGACCGGCCCGGCGGCCTCGAACGCCCGGTGGGTGAAGAGGCGGTGGAAGCCGACGGTGATGCCGAGCATCGTGAGGGCGTACATCCCGAGGAGCAGGCCGAGGTCGGCCCGGCCGAAGAGCCCGTACCCCCACGCGAGGGCGGCGGCCGCGGCCGCCCCGAGGAGGGGGACGAGGACCCCGACGAGCACGGTCGCCCACGAGGCCACGACCGCCCACGCGGCGGGCGGCGGACCCGAGTCAGGGGGTGGTTCGGCGGGGGGCGGCTGGGCGGGTGCGGGGGCCTCGGTCACGTCGGTTCTCCGGGGTTCGGAGGGGCGGGGCAGAGGACGGTACGCTCCCGTACCCTCTCCATGCACGTTCCGGGCCACGAGGCAGGAATCCCCCGTCGGGTGGGAAGTGCCGCGGTTTTCATCGGTGGAGAGACCGCCAGACTACCAACTGGCAGGCATCGGCGCGCAAGAGAGGATCGGCAGCTTGGCGTCGCCGAGGCGTCGCCCATTTACCCCGGCGACCGCGGCCGGTTCGGCGAGGGGTATCCGGGCGCCCGAAGGCGCATCGAGGGGACGGCGGAATCCCCGCGCGATCGATCACCTGCGATCCCCCGGGCGATTACGGGCTGCGCCCGACTTCGTACGTTCCAGGTCGGTGGCCAACTGCTCGATGAACTCGTCGTCGGCCAGTTGGGCCCGCCAGGCCCGGTAGTGAGCGGCCTCTTCCTCCGACACCCCGGGGATAGTCCGGGCTGCGCCGGCCGGGCCGTCGAACAGTCCGGTGGAGGGGTCGAACGGCCGCCCGGCCGCCTCGGCCAAGGCCCCGATCTCTCGCAAGCGCTCGGCGGTGGTGTGCATGCCTGCTCCGGGGTTCTGGGGCCAGTGGGTCCGGGTCGTGCGGCCTCATCGGGTATTCGGGCCCGTGGCCGCGGACACCTCACGTGCCGCCGGCAGGCGGGCCCGCAGCCCGGCCATCCAGCGCGCGAAGTAGGCGCGGTAGCGACCCGTCAGACGGGACCTGGGCGGGCCGCCGTTCGAGGCCTCCTCGATTTCCGCCCGCACCTCCACGCCGCCGTCCGCCGCCCGCAGCCGGACGGTCGCCCGCTGGGGCTGCCACCCGGCCGGGGCGAACCGCCCGAGGAGTCGCACCAGCCACGACGCGCGACGGGCGTGGACCTCCCCGGGCTGCTCCCCGATCACCCACAGCCCCCACTCCCGCAGGAACCTATTGACGTCGGCTTGGACGCCGGACACCGTCCCGGCCGCAACCCACCCGTCGCTCAACTCGACCCGTACCATGTCGTCCTCACCGGTTAGTGCCCCGCGCGGCCGCACTTCAGCCGCCCGACGCCACCCGCCGCCCCTCGGCATCGAGACCAGGGCGAGGAGGGGGAAGACTACGAGCCGGACCTTGCCGATCCGGGCCGCCTATCACCCCCCGCCGAATCCGAACACCGCGCCACCGCGTCGACAAGGATGCGCGATCGCCCTGCGGCGCACCTCGGTCGGGCACGAGCCAATCGGGTCGGCACGGGAGGAGGGAGTATGCACTTCCGGAGCCGCGATCGGCCCGCGGCTCGGAATGTACCGAATACCCGCCACACCTCCGGCGACCGCATCGCTGCCCGCCGCAACGGTCTCCGTCACGCCCGGGGTCCCCGTGGCAGGCAGTCGTGTGCGCGACCGCACTCGGGCTCGCGTGCCGGGGCTCATCCGGGCTCTCTGACGGCCGGTCCCGGCGCAGGGCCGTCCGCCCGACCCACGGGCCGCCCCGCCGCCGCGAGAACCGCAGCCGGCGGCTGCCGCACACCCCACACCAGCCCGAGCTGGCGGAGCAGCCGGATCGTCAGGTAGCTCATGTCGAGTTCGTACCACGCCAGCCCGTGCCGCGCCGACGTCGGGCACCGGTGGTGGTTGTTGTGCCACCCGTCCCCCATCGCCAGCACCCCGAGCACCGGGTTGTTCCGGCTCCCCTCGCCGGTGGCGAACCGCCGCGGCCCCCACCTATGCCCGACCGAGTTGACCGCGAACGTGACCTGGAAGATCAGCACCGTGCTCAGGCAGTACCCCCACACCACCCCGGGCCACCCGCCGGCGAGGTAGCACAGGCCGGCGGCGAGCGTCCCGGGGAGCATCCACAGCCGGTCCAGCCACACCAGCTCCGGGTACCGGGTCAGGTCCTTCACGGTGGCGTGGTCCGGGCGCATCAGGTCGCGGGCGAACAGCCACCCGCAGTGGCCGTACCAGAACCCGTCGACGACCGGCGAGTGGACGTCGCCCTCGGCGTCGGAGTGGGCGTGGTGCCGGCGGTGGTGGACAGCCCACCAGAGCGGCCCCTTCTGCAGGGCCGTACACCCGGCCGCGGCCAGGGCGAACCGGAACCACCGGGACGTCTTGAACGCGTGGTGGGACAGGCCCCGGTGGAACCCGACCGTGACCCCCAGGCCGGTCACCCGGGTCATCACCACCAGGAGGACGCCCCCCGCGACGGTCACCGGGACGAGGAAGAGCGCGGCGAGGGACAGGTGGACGAGGAGGAGCGGGGCCAGGGACAGCCCGATCCGGGCCGCCCGGTACCACCCCGGGCGGGAGACAGCCGCGGCCGCCGGGGCAGCCGGAAGGGATGACATGTGGTGGGAACCTGAAGGGGAGAGGAGGGAGTGGGCGGAGTTGCCGACGCAGAAGCCGTGCCACCCGATGGCCGCAACCCTCGGCGGTCATTTGCTCGCGGATCTCGGGCGCGGGTGGGCCGTTCCGGGGTACACGACGTTCTTCCGGGCCGAGCTGGCGGCGGTCGAGGAGTATCACAGCCGCGGGGTGGCGCCCGTCCGGCGGGAGTTCTACCCGAGATGGCAGGAGAATGCGGATCGCGGGGAGGGGAGAACCGTTCGAGCCGCGACCCGTGCCCGCGTTCCGGGCGATCCCGATCCCGGCGCAGGAGGTGCTGCGGGAGGAGGACGGCGAGGCGTGACGGGATATCATCTCTCGCGGTCGTCCTCAATCGCGGTCGGCGGGAGCGGGAACGTTCCCCGGATCTGGCCGCAGTCGAGGCAGTAGAGGAAGTGGACGTCGTCCCCGCCCCCGATACCGAGGTCGCGGGGGACGTACCCGTGGGTGTGCTTCCCGCCCAGGTCGATGCCGCACATGTCCGAGCAGTGGGCCAGCACGCGGGCGAGGCGGAGACCCCCGCATCGCTGGCAGGTATCGATGACCTCGACCACCTCACCGCCTCCCGCTCAGCCATCCGAGGACGAACCCGAGCCCGGCGGCGACCGCGACGGCGGCCCACGGGTTGCGGGCGGCGGCCGGGGTCGTAGATCCCGCCGCCTCTGGGTCCGGGATGAACCCGCCGTCGTCGGCCCACCGCTGGTGGTCGGACTCCTTCTGGGTCGCAGCCTCGCGCTCCCTCCTGCGCATGACGTGCCTCCGCGTGGGATGTCCGGTCACCGTACCTTGACTCGGGAGATGCGGGGCACCGCGTCGCCCGAGGTGCCCCGGGCCAGCCGCTCGGCCACCGCCTCGTCGGCGATCCCGGTCTGGACCACCGAGGTGCAGCCGGGCCGGGCCCGCTCCATCGCCTCCCACTCGGCCAGCTCGCAGACCGCGTTCGGCCCGCTGACCACGCCCTTGTTGACCACCTGGTAGATCACCCACGACTCGGCTCGCGCGAACTTCGGCATTCGATCCTCCCCGCCGCCGGGAACTCCGGGGCGTACCCCTATTATCCGCGATCGGGGCAGGAACAGATACGACCGATCCGAGTCGGGTGCGGGAGATCGCGGCGCACGTCGCGGCGATGGGCACCCCGGACGCCCGCCGGGAATCACCCGACCCGCACACCGGGGGCTCAGGCCCCCGGTTCTCGTTAACGCCCGCGGCGGATCGGTCACGCCGGGGCCGGGTGAATCGAAATCCCTCCCCAGCCCGAGCATGGGCTGGGGAGGGATCGGGCGAAGAGGCCGGGGCGGCGGCGGGCGAGTCCGCGGAGGGCGACCGCCCTCATTCGCTCGGTCAGGGTAGCAGCCGGACGGGACCACCGTCGTGTCAGGAAATGACGAATTAATCGTGTCGGGGTACTCCCCGAGGACGGGCAGCCCCGGTGCAGGCCTGACCGGTACCAACCCCGCACCCCGCCGGCGTCGGGGTCGCCGCGCGGCCGGGGCCCTCGGGGCAAACGCCAGCGCGGCGGCGAAGACCGCGAGGGCCAGGACGCACGCCCCCCGGCAACGCACCCGGCGGCGCCGGCGAGCACGCCGAACCCGAGCACCCCTGCGACGAGCGACGCGACCAGGGATGTCAGAGGCAACCACGCCATGACTGCCTTTCGGCCCGGTCGCCGGATCGCACACGCGGGGGTCAGGGCCGCCCCGCCCGCAGGCCGAGCCGGGCGCACGCCCACTGCCACGCCATCGCCTCGGACGGGCACCAGTGGTCCGAGGCGTCACCCGGCCGGCCGGGGGCCGGGCCGAACGTCACCTTGAAGTACCACCGGCCGTACTTGCCGGGGCAGGGTCGGGTCGCGACCGCGGCCTCGGGCCGGACCTCGAGCACCAGCTCCCGGTCGGTCCTGGCGTCCATCTCGCCCCCTCTGCGGTAGGCGGTGATCGGGCGAAGAAAGCGGCGTGTGATGGTATCGTACCGCGCGGCCGGCCGTGCCCGCGTCGGGACAAAGCCCGCGGGCGTGGGGGGAACACCTGACACGCTACCCGACAGGCCCGGGCGTCAGACCCGCAGCAGCACCAGCGCCCCGCCGGCCGGCGGGCCGCCTCGGTCCGGTGCGACGGCCGGGGCGGTCCCTTCCCCGGCGGCCTGCCGGGGAACCCCCGACGCCGGATCTCGCCTCCCCCCGGCAGGCCCCCGCGGGGGGTGGGGTACACTCCGCGGGTTCGCCCAGTCGGGTCCGGCCGCGACGGCCCGGACCACCCATCCCGGCCACGCCGGGGAAGGAGCCTGTCATGACGGTGGCAACCGCGGAACTCCGCCTGACGCACGAACGGGACGCCGCCTGGTTGGTGGCCCTCTGGCTGGCGGTCCACGGCGGCCACCCCGCCCCGAAGGAGGGGGAGGTGGTCGGGCACGACCTCCAGCAGGCGGCCGCCCTGGCCGCCATCTCGGCCCTGGCCACGGCCCTCGACGAGAAGGCCCGCAAGGAGGTGGACCGGGCCGTCGCCCCGCTCGCCAAGGCGCACCCCATGAAGTCGGTCGGGGCGAAGGCCGCGGCGGCGCGGCTGGAAGCGATGGGGGTCCGCCTGACCGAGCACGCCGGGGACAAGCTGACGGCGGACGGGGTGAGGGGGGCGGCGGCCCAGGCCCGGCCCTACTGCGTCCGCTTCCGGGGCCAGATCGTCTGCGTCGTGCCGCCGGGCCCCGGCCCGCACCACCCGCAGTAGCGAACCGCGGCCGCCCCCGGTACGGGGGCGGCCCCGACCATTCCTCCCGGGGCGTCGGCCATGAACTTCAGCGGAGACGAGGTCCTGAGGATGTCCGGCGGGCCGGCGGTCGTCAGCGGCCTGCCGGGCGGGGGCGTGATGGTCCTGAGGGGCGGGTTGGTCGGGCTCGGGTGGTCCCGCGGCGAGGCGGAGGACGACTGGCGGCGGGCCCTCCGGGCGATCGCCGGCGGGCCGGAGCACCCGACGGCCGAGACCGGGGGCGACCCCGCAGCTCACGCCCCACTCGTCACCCCGACCGAGGAAGCACCGACACCGGCGGCGCGGCGGCCGAAGGAAGCCGCGGGCGAGCCCGCCGGCACCCGCCCCGGATCCGACGGCCCCGAGTAGCCGGCCCGCCGCTGTGGCGCGGCACGGGAGGCATCGGGGCTCCGCGCCGGCCGGCGGGCCCTGGTGGTGCGGGTCGGAGAATCCCCTGGCGGAGGTTTGACTTGATCCGCGACGCGGCCGCGGGCCGCCCGCGTGACACTTCTGGAAAGGAGGGCCGCCTATGCACGACCGCGGGCATCACAGGCATGCCGAACTCCTGCGGGCGCTCAGCGAGCGACTGGCCCTGACCGCCGCGGCGGGCGGCGGCTTCCGGGCCGAGCGGGCCGGCGTCGTCGGGGCCGGCACGACCCGCGCCGGGGCCGCGGCCGACTGGTGGCGGAAGTTCTCGGGGGCGATCGCCCGGCCGAAGCCGCCCCCGGTGAGCGACCAGGAGACCGTGATCGACGTGCCGGGCGACGAGGCACCGCCCGCGTGATCGGTCGGGTGGGAAGCAGGAGACCCCGGAACGTCCGGGTCTTCCCACTGGCTGACGGGGAATACCCGACGGCGGTTTGTCCCGACCCCCGGCATGGCGCACCGGGCGGCGGTGCGATACTCCCACCAGCTTCACGCCCCGCTCGACATCACGAGAAGCACCGCCCGCCTAGTAAGCGGGGCGGGCGTGGAGCGGAGGAGGCCCCGGCAGGTGCCGGGGCCTCCCTCTTCCTACGGCGGTCCGCATCACCTCGATGCCGTGACCGACAATCCTCACATGAGGATTCTGCATGCCGGCCGTTCCCACCCCGTCCCGCTGCCGGTATCACCGGGCGGCAGGCTGTTGTGAGGGCGACCGATGGCCGAGGCGGACTGGCTGGCGAGTACCGACCCCGGGAGATGCAGGAATTCCTCCGGGGGAAGGCGAGTGCGCGGACGTTGCGGCTGTTCGAGCGCGGTTGAGTCACCCCCGACTTCCAGACCGGCATCCCCGCTGGGGATCTGCTGGACCGCTACCGGGCGGCCACCAGCGACCGCACGACCCCCGTCCCGCGCCGGGTTGACGAGGCGGTTGCGGCTGCCTCGGTCGATTACCTCATCCACCTCTACCGCCCCGAGACCCCGCCTCCCGATGTCGGCTGCTCCGCTGCGTCGCGGGGACGCCCTTCCGCCCCGTCACCGCCGACACGTCTCTTGGCTCGCTCCCACCGTCGTCGACCTCGCAGGCGGCATCTACGCCGGCCGTGCGTTCGACCGGCTGCCGATCCTGGCCGACGCCCTCCAGGACGCCGGGTGCGACGACGCCGACATCCTCGACCGCTGCCGTGAAGAGGGGCTGTACGTTCGAGGTTGGTGGGTCGTCGACCTGCTGCTGGGGAAGGGGCGGGCGGCGGGGTGCGGATCGGGGTCGAACCGGTGCTCCGCGCGGACCCGGCGCGCCGACAGGCGCAGAGGGAACCGCCCGCGGCTAAAAGGAGGGGCCGCGGTCCGCCTCTGGTAACCCGGTGGTGTGTCGTGCCGGAGGATCTTTTGAAGTCTCACCCAGTGGATCCCCGTCTCTCGGCGGATCTGGCGATTACTCACTCCGTCCTCGAGTACCGCCCGACGGATCGTCGTCCGGGCTTGCAGATCCCGAAACATGACCGGCCTCCCGTTATGTGCTGAGCATCGGCCTCGGGTCCGGAATGGTCCGCGTCTCCGTGCTCAGGCCTGGATCGTTTACGGAGCAGAGGTGGCCTGAGAAGTGATCCAGATGCGTAAACGTCCGGTGGTGGGATTGATGGCGAGGGGAGCCGTCATCGTCGCGGACCCCCCGCCGCGCGTTCCTGACCGGACCAGCTCCGCTGCGTCCGTCCGACGTCGCTGTGTAGGGTTCGACCGCCACCCCGACGGACTTCCCGGCGCGTCACTGCCCCAGCGCGTGACGGACGGCCGCCAGGATGCCCGGGGCGGCGAACGGCTTCTGCACGAACCCCGTGATCCCGAGGCCCGCGGACTGGAGTGTCACCTCCGAGACGCTGAACCCGCTCATCAGGACGACCGGGAGGTCCGGCCGCAGGCCGCGTAACGCCCGCGCCGCTTCGAGCCCCCCGTCCCCGGCATGGTCAGGTCCACGACCACGGCGTCGACACCCGGCCGGTGCTCGCGGAACACCCTCACACCCTCCTCCCCGTCCCCGGCGACCAGTACGACGAGACCTGCCCCTCTGAGGATGCGGGCCGCGACGTCACGAACCCCGGCCTCGTCGTCGATCACCAGGACGGTGCCGGTCCCCCGCCAACCCTCCGGCTGGCGGGGGACGGGCGGCGCCGCCGCGGCCGTCGTCGAGCACGGGAGGAGGAGGCGGAACGTACTTCCCCGGCCGGGCTCGCTGCGGACCCGGAGGTCCCCGCGGTGCCCGCGGACGATGCCCTGGACGACCGCCAGCCCCCGGCCGGTGAACTTCGTGGTGAAGAAGGGGTCGAAGATCTTCTCCATTACCTCCGCGGCCATCCCGCACCCCGTGTCCACCACCTCCAGGAAGACGGACGGCCCCGCTGGCGAGTCCGCCTGCGGGGGGGAGGCCCCCGGCGCCGGGAGGCCGGCCGGGACCAGCCCGGTGCGCACGGTGATAATGCCGACCCCCCAGCCGACGGCCTCGGCCGCGTTCTTGACCAGGTTCAGGACGACCTGGCGGAGTTGCGTGGCGTCGGCCTCCACGGGCGGGAGGTCGGGGGCCAAGTCGCACTCGATTTTGGTGTCGACCGAGACCGCCGCCCCCAGCAGCCCGCGCATCTCGAGAACGAGGCTCGACAGATCGACCGGCTGGACGACGAACCGACCCTTGCCCGCGTACGCCAGGATCTGCCGCACGAGGTCGACCGCCCGGCGGGCGTTGAGTTTGACGGCCGCGAGCATCGGGGCGGCGGGGGAGTCGGCCGGCAGCGCGTCGGACGCGAGGTCGGCGAACCCGATGACCGGGGTCAGGATGTTGTTCAGGTCGTGGGCGATCCCCCCGGCAAGGACGCCCAGGCTCTCCAGCTTCTGGGCCCGGAACATCTGGGCCTCCAGCTCGCGCCTCTCCTGCTCGCCCCGCCGGATGGTGTCGATGAGTTCGTGCTGCCGGACCGAGGAGAGGACGAGCGCCTCGTTCATGGCCGCCGCCCGGCGGCGGAAGACCGCGGTCTCCGTCGCGTCCGTCACATGGACCATCACGCCCGCGGGCCGCCCGTCGTCCCCGAGGATCGCCCAGGCCGAGTACGACCAGTAGGCGGGCCCGTGTGGCGTGTGGCGGTGCTCCTGCTCGGCCAGGTTCTCGGGCGTCCCGGTGCGTAGGACGCGGTCGAGGAGCGCGAGGCACCCGTTCCCCGCCCCCTCCGGCACGGCCTCGGCGAGTGGGCGGCCGACGAGGTCGTTCGCCTCCCTCCCGACCAGGCGGGCGAAGGCGGGGTTGACGTACTCGATGGTGAGGGTCGCTCCCGCGACGGCGACCACCGGGAGGGGCGACCGCTCGGACAGGTCGCGGCAGAGTCGCGGAATCGGGGGCGCCTTCTCGGCGGCGTCGAGTTCGAGTCCGGTACCCATGACCCACTCCTACCCCGTTCGGTCCGGCGGGCCGGGGGCCGCCCCGCCTTCCCGGCCCCCCGGATCGATCGGCTCGGGAACCCCGGTAATCAGGCCGTGGTAGCCCGTGAGGCGCTGGCCGATCCGTAACCCCTCCGGCGTGATCTCGTACTCGCGGATGTCCTTGCTGTGGTCGCCGGCCCGCAGCTTGACGACCATCAGCACCTTGCGGAGCTGGCCGCCGATCTCCACGTACCGCATGCGGATGATGTCGTCGCTGAGGAACGAGATCGCATACGGGCTCAGCGCCAGATCGCTGAAGGCCTCGGTCACCTCGACGGTGCTGACGATCGTGACGCCGCTCCGCGTGAGCGCCCCGATCATCCGGTAGTCGTAGACCGCCACGTGCAGAGTGGTGTGGGCGGCGGCGATGAACTCGGCGAGCAGGGCGGCGACCTCGGCGGGGGTCTGGCCGCCCTCCTCCAGGAAGGTCACGTCGATCGCCACGAAACGCCCTCGAAAGCGGTCCTCGCCCGACCCCGGACGACACCCGGTGAGGGCCGCGGGTCATCCCCCCGACCTGCTGGTCCGCCGCTCCGGCGGCATCTTCATCGCTTCCGCGAAGAGGGCTTCGAACTCGGGGCTGGTGTGCCCGGCCTCGCCCTTGAGTTCGTGAAGAAACTTCCGCCCCTCGTCCCTGATCGTGCCGTCGCCGATGAGCATCCGCCGCAGCCACGCGGCCTCCTCGGCATCGGTCCGGCCGTCGGTCAGGACGTGGTCCGTGATCGCCCGGTAGAAGAGGTGCTCGAAGGCCGGATTGGGGTGTCCCACCCGCTTGTGCAACTCGACCAGGAAGTCGGCCGCCGGCCGGCTGACCACTCCGCCCGCGTACAGCGCCAGGCGGAGCGCCTCCAAGTGGTCGCCGTCAACCCTCCCCCGCGCCAGGATGTCCTGCTCGATCCGCCGCAACTCCTGCATGACGCCCCCCTCCCCGGTGTTACCCGCGTGTGTGGCTCGCGCCCGGCCGGCCGCGCCCTGATGGGCGAGTCTCCCTCCCCAACTCCGGCTCCGGACCTCCGGCAGCCGTTGAGTAGGCCCAGCAGATAACCGGCACAGACCACCACCCGCGACCACGGTTGCCATGGTGTGGGGAGTTACTCGACCCCGCGTCCGACTGGTTCGCCACCCACACCCACGTCCGGGTCGAAACCGGTGTGTACCACGGGACGCCAGGACAACGACCCGACCCCGCCGATCGGCAGGTACCATATCCCCCTCGTCCCCGCAACGGCACGAGTACGGCGACGAGAGGCCCCTGCCCCGCGGTTCATCCCCCCGCGACCGCGGAGCAGCGGGGGCAGGTCGAGCCGTACCCCCGGCAGAGGGTCCTCAGCAGGTCGGTGAGCGGGACCCGGTCGTCCTGGAACGCGGCCACGAGCGGGTCGGACTGGTTGACCAGGTAGCCGGCGACCATGCACGCGCCCTGGTAGTCGTGCTGCCCGGGGTCGTACACCTCGCCGTGCACCGGGCACCGCTTCAACAGCCCCGTCCGCAGGGCGACCTGCACGGCCGCCTCGCGGAGCCGTGATTGCCGGTCGGCAGTGTCCTGTGTGGGTGCCATCACTCGCCTCGTGTGGAGGGGTTGTGGCCGCGCGGGTCTGCGTCCGCGCCGGTCGCCGCGTTGACCCCGTAGGCCCGGCGACCTGCCGGACCGTGACGTCGAGCAGGTCCCCGGGCCGGCCCAGGCCGGTCATCACCGCCCGGCAGATGGCCGTGGCCGGTTGCCGCGCCGCCCCCGCTTACCTCCGCTTCCTCGTCTCTCCCGGCGGGCGGTAGCTTGGACATCGTGCTGCCCCTGGGTCGGCGTTCGGAGTGGCGGCCGCGAGGCCGACAGGTCGAGCCGGACCCCGCGGGCGTCAGGCCCGCGGGTGCGGGACTTCGAGGTAGGCGAGCAGGTCGTACCGGGGGAGGGTGAGGACCAACTCGGCCCGCCCGCCCTCGCCCGGCGCCGCGGCCATCGTCCCCCCGCTCTGCTCGACCAGCAGCCGGACCACCGCCAGCCCGGCCCCGAGCCCGGCCGCCCGGGCGGGCGCGGAGCGGTAGAACAGGTCGAGCAGTCGGCGGTCCTCCCCCGCCGGGGCCACCGTCCCGTTGTCCGACACCCGCAGCTCGTACCCCGCGCCGGCCGCCCGCAGCCCGACGGACACCCACGGCTCGGCCGCGGCCGGGTCCCGGTGGGCGAGGGCGTGGGCGAACAGGTTGTTCAGGACGTGCCGCAGCCGCGCCGGGAACCACTCGATGTGGTCGGCCTCCAGCGCCAGCCGCAGGGCGACCCCGCGGGCCCCGGTCAGCCGCTGCTGCCACCGGAACACCTGCTCGGCCAGCGGCCGGACGGCGACCGCGACCACCTGGTCGTGGGCCGGGTGATAGCCGGGCGGGTCGTGCAAGTCCTTCATCACCTCGACCAACTGCCGGGCCGTCGCCTCGACCTCCGCCAGCGTCGGCAGCGGGCCCCCGGGCGCCGGGGCGGTGCACAGCCGGAGGATCCTCGTCAGCGTCTCGGCCGCGTTCCGCTCGATGAACCGGCCCTGCCGCCGGAGGCGGTCGACCTCCAGCTCCAGGTCGGCCACGTAAGCCAGTAGACGATCGGGCTCGGGCGGGGCGGGCCGTCCCGCCGGGGTGTCCGTCATCGGCTCCTCCCGAGGTCTCGCGTGTGAACGGGGCGAGGCCGCCCGGGACTCGATCCCGGCGGCCCGGAGTACGTGCTGGAGGTGGACCTGGCTCGAGGGACCGGCCGCCACCCGCACCAGGTCGTTCGGATCCGCGGCCATCGCATCTCCTCCGTTGGTGGCCCACTCCCCAGTCCGGCCGGTCGCGGGCCTCGCGTCCGGGGTCGGTCAGTCCACGGTGACGGCCTTCTCCCGCAGCAGCCGGTCGATGACGGCCATCTTCCGCCCGATCCGCAGGACGTTGTCCATCTCGATCGTCGGCCCGCCCGGCCCGCCGACCCGGACGACCAGGTCCCCGGCCCCCAGCCCGAGGACCCAGTGGCGGAACCCGTCGCTCCGCCTCTTCTCCACGCTCGCCCCCTCCGACGGGATCACCACCTCGCTGTCCCCGACCTCCTGGACGTACCGGATCTGACCCCGGCCGAAGACCACGTAGTGCTGGCGGTCGTACACGGCCAGGACCGCCAGCCAGGCGAGGAACAGGGGGACGCCGACGCACAGGTACCCGGCCGTGTTGATCCGGATGTCCAGCCCGCCGAGGAACCCGAAGATGTCGTCCCACCAGCCGAACCAGGCGAACGTCACCGCCAGGGCGACGGCCGCGACCGCGGCGACCACGGACATCATCCCCCGCAGCAGGACGGTGCTGGACAGGGCGACCGCCAGCAGGGTGGCCACGAACACCGCCCCCGGGCCGTTCCCCCTCACCGCCTCGCCCGGGAGGCCCGGCTGGCCCCCGCCGGCGTAGGTCACCCCGGCGAGGAGGAACGACACCAGCCACACCGGCCACCAGTAGAACAGGTTCGAGTGGCCGTACACCACGACGTGGTCGACCTCCTTCACGGCGGGCTGGCCCGCGTTGGCCACCGCGGCCGCGCCGGGTTGGGCGGCCGGTGCCCGGGGAGTGGTCTGCGTTTCGGTGCTCACGGCCGTGCTCCGGTTGAGGGAAAGGCGACTACCTGCCGGGGCCGCGGTCCCGGGGTCACGTCCGGTCCCGGGCGGCGGGCGCGGGCCCGGGTCGGGTCGGGTCCCCGACCTCGAGCGCGGCGGCGAACTCGGCCCAGGAGATGACGCCGTCGCCGTTCGCGTCCAGCTCCTCGATGATCCCCGCGGCCCAGGCCCAGCGGGTCCAACTGCTGCCGACCCCGGCGTCGCCCAGGAGGGCCTTCAGCTCGTCCCTGCTGATCGCCCCGTCGCGGTTGGCGTCGTAGTGCCCGAAGGCGGCCCGGTAGTCGCCCCCGAAGCGGGCCCCCACCAGGGCGGCCAGCTTGTCCCGCAACTCCCGCTTGTTCTGCTCGCTCGCCACGTGCCCCTCCCGCCGGATTCGGTCTCTCCTGGATTGGCCTCGCGCCCGGCCCCGCCCCGCGGGCGGGGCGCCGGGGCCGCGGTCAGACGTAGGTCCGGCCGGGCGCGACCTGTCGCACCACCCAGATCAGCACGCAGGCCCCGAGGAACGCGACCAGGATGCTGCCCACGAGCCCGTAGTCGCCGGTGATGAACATCCCGGACAGGAACCCGCCGACCAGGGCCCCGACCAGCCCGACCGCGAGGTCGCCGAGCAGCCCGTACCCGCCGCGCATGACGCGACCGGCCAGGAAGCCGGCGATCAGGCCGACGACCACCCAGGCGAACAGCCCGCCCGGGTCCAGGGTGACTTGTGCGAACACCGGCATGACGTTCTCCCGCATCGTAAGAGGAGGGCGCCGGCACCCCACCCCGCGGTTGGGGCGGTCGGTCCCGGGCCCGGTACGTCTCTGAGAGTCTGGGGTCGCCGGTCGTGAGGACGTGGGCCGGGAGGCCCGGTGACCGGGGGCGACAGAATCGGGGACGTCACCCGTTACTCTACCCCGCCGGCCGGCCGGGCGGTGTCAGGGAAGGCCCCCTCCGGCCGTCGGGAGCCGCCCGGCTGGGTGTCCGGTGGCCCGGGGCCGAGGGCGGCCGCGAACTCCGGCCAGGAGACGCACCCGTCCGCGTCCGCGTCCAGGGCGGCGACGATCGCGGTCGCCCACACCCACGGGGTCCAGTTCGGCCCGACCCCGGCGTCGGCCAGCAGGGTCTCCAACTCGTGCCGGCCGACCGCCCCGTCCCCGTCGGCGTCGTAGTGCCCGAAGGCGGCCCGGCAGTCGCCCCCGAAGCGGGCCGCGACCAGGGCCGCCACCCTGTCCCGCGACTCCCGCCGGTCCTCGTCGAGGGCCATGTTCCCCTCCCGTCGGGTCAGCCGGGGTCGCGCAGCGCGGCCGCCCAGGTCGCCCACAGGGCGAGCCCGAACGCCAGCCGCGCCGCGATCTGCAACGACGTGGCCCAGAGTTGGCCGTTGGCGGCCAGGCTCGCCCGGACCAGGGACTGCCGGACCTGCTCGCCGACGATCCGGCGGGGGTGGATCAGGCCGGCCGTCAGGAACCGCACCGCCGGGGCCTTCCACGAGTGCAGCCAGTGCTCGGCCCGGTCCAGCTCGGCCTCCAGGGCGGCCCGGTCGAACTGCCCGAACCGGAAGACCGACCGGAAGTCGAGGACGCCCATCAGCCCGCCGGCGGCGGCCACCGCGGCCAGCGCCGCCGGGTGCGACCACAGGTCGGCGACCGTGACCCGGGCGTGGGGCCACACGAAGGAGGAGGCCCAGGCGTTCGCCAGGGCCAGGGCGAGGGTCAGCCCGACCGGGACGGCGGTCGGCCACCGCAGGAAGATCGACCGGTACTTCCTCGTCAGCTCGAGCAGGCGGGGCCAGCGGCCGGCGAACCGGTAGACCAGGCCGAGGATCGCCCGGTAGTTGCGGACGCGGAGGGCGGTGCCGACCGCGAACGACAGCAGCAGGTAGTAGCCGAAGGCGTCGATCAGGTTCGGGCCGTCCGGCCCGCTGAGCCATCGCATGCCGACTTCCTCCGAGGGCCCGGCGGACCGGCGGGTCACCGGCTGGCCTGCTCCTGGGCCTGGCGGGACGGGAGCTTCACGTTCCAGGCGAGCCCGACGAGGGCGAGCAGCCGGATGACGTAGTAGCTGGCGTCGGGCTGCCACCACCGCAGCCCGTGACGGGCCGACGTCGGGAACGCGTGGTGGGTGTTGTGCCACCCCTCCCCCAAGGCCAGGATGCCCAGCAAGTAGTTGTTGCGGCTCTCGTCGTCGCTCCTATACGGCCGCATCCCCCACAGGTGCCCGGCCGAGTTCACGCTCCACGTCACGTGGTGGACCAGGAAGATCCGCACCAGGCCGCCCCAGATCAGCCCGGTCCACACCCCCGCCCACGTCCCCGTGATCACCCCGCCCAGGACCGCCGGGAGCACCAGCCCGAGGGCGATCCACAGCGGGAAGAGGGCGCTGGCCAGCCGGATGGTGGGGCTCGCGGCGAGGTCCTTGACGTACCGGTCGAGGCCGGGCGGGTCGGCCCTGAAGAACCACCCGACGTGCGCGAACCAGAACCCCCGGAGGACGCCCAGGACCCCCTCCCCGCGGTGGTGCGGGGTGTGCGGGTCGTCGGGCGTGTCGCTGTGCTGGTGGTGCCGCCGGTGCTGGGCCACCCAGTTGAGGATCGACCCGACGACGGCCATCGACCCGAGGGCGGCCAGGACGAACTTCACCCACGTGTACGTCTCGAACGACCGGTGGACGAACAGCCGGTGGAACCCGACGGTGATCCCGATCGCGGTGAGCAGGTACATGCCCAGCAGCAAGCCGAGGTCGACCCACCTGAACCCCCACCCCCAGACGAAGAACGGGGCGGCGACCACCCCGAGGAGGGGAAGGGTGATGGCCAGGAACGCCGCCATCCGCACGGCCAGCGGCGCCCGCCCGGGGCTCGGGCCTCGGGGCGGCGGCCCGGGGGCCGGTGTCAGGGTCACATCGGTCATGGCGGTCTTCCTCTCGCGCGGGCGGGCTCGGGGACGCCGGCCCACCACCCGCGGTGAGCGTTCGCAACTCCCGCGCCGGCCGTGTCTCAGGCGGCCGCCGAGGCCCCTTGCGGTGGCCCGGGAAGGGCGTGCAGGGCGTAGGCCAAGTACAAGGACAGGACGGCGGCGAGGAAGCACCAGACGGACGCGAACGCGTGCTCGAACAGGGCGTAGGCGGCAACCGCCGACACCCCGACCGCGGCCCCGAGCGGCCGCAGGCGGCGGTCCCGGGACACCAGCAGCGGGACGCAGACGACCCCCAGGTAGAGGGCCGGCCAGGCGCGCCCTCCGGCGGCGGGCACGGCGGAGAAGTCGTACCGGACCGAGTGGCCGACGGCGGTCGGGCGGAGCCCACGACCGCCGTCGGACGCGATCGGCAGGTAGTAGGCGGCCCCGGCCGCCATACCGACCCCGGCGAGGGCGAAAAACGCCCACCTCTTCCACCCCCGCGGCTCGACGGCCGCGACCGCCACGGGCACCCAGACCGGCCACACGACGAGGGCGAAGAACAGGAACGCCAGGGACGGCACCCGGGCCAACTCCGGGTCCCCGAGGCCGAGCCCGGCCCAGACCCGGGCCTCGCACAACTGCTGGAGGCCGAACAGCACGGGGACGGCGGCGAGGGGGAGGTACCGCCGGTCCTTCCGCCACGCCGCTTCGACGCAGTACGCCCCCGTGGGAAGGAGGGCGACGGCGACACCCATACTGGCCTCGGCGGAGAAGCACATGCGAGCCCTTCCAGGGGCGGCCGGTCGTCGGTGACCGGGTGGGGTTACGCGGCGGGCTGGCGCCGGTAGACCAGCCGGACCGGCAGCCCGAACCGGTCCTCGGTCACCGGGCCATCGGTCGGCGTCTCGGGCCGTGTGGCGTCGAGGGTCGATTCGCCGTCGTTCGACCACCGCTGGTGGTCGTCCTCCCGCTGCGCGAGGGACTCGGCCGCTCGGGTCACGCATTCGTTCTTCCGCATGGCGTCCGCTCTGGTTCCGTTCTGGTAAGGGTGCCGGCGATCCGAGGATCGGGCCGTTGGGCTACGCACTGAATTATATACGTTTAATATTTTAAGATTATATTATTCGTAATTTATTTTGCAGGAGACACTCGCCCCATGCGACTTAGCAGGCGCCGGCCCGACCCGGCCACCCGAGGGTCGGATCCAGTTCTCGCCGTTTCCGCAACCATGTCGGGCGGTTCCCGACGCCGGCCCGGGGGCTTTTTCCCTTTCGGTTTGCCCGCCTGGAGTTGCTCCGTTGCAGGGTCGCAGCCCGGCGGGGTTCGCGGCCCCGACTCGCCCGCACGTGGCGGTGAGACCGCCGCGTGGAACGGGCCCGGGGTGATCCCGCACGACCCGGCCGGGGATTCCCCGACACCGGGCCCGGTTTCCCCGTCCCGGGCCGGGGGCCTTCCCCGACCGCCCCGCTGCCCCTGAGTGTAACAATGACCAGTACCCCTGAAGTCGGCGGAGCACCCTGGACCGCCCCGGCGGTCGCTCGCCGCCTGAATCGATGGGGTGGAGGGAGGCGTGTGATGGACGGTCTCGCCAGGGCCCTGGCGCAAGCCGGCGAGATCGCCGGCCGCCGCTCGGGCGACCCGGAGGTCGCCGAGCTCGCGCGGTGCGTCGTCACCCTCTGCGAGGTGGTCGCCGCGCTCCAGGGCCGCACCCGCGTCGAGCTGGTCCGCGCCGAGCGGGAGAGCAAGCGGGAGGACGAGTAGGCGGACCGGGACGCATACGAACTCCCCCGCCGGGATGCCGTCGAGTTGCGGGCCGCGGGGGCGCGCGGGGCGAGAAGGGTGAGCGTCACGCCCCGCCGAGTCGCCCCTCCGCTTCCGGAGGGGTCCGGGCGCGGACTCCCCGGTCGCCCGCAGGAGGGCAGCCGTGTTCCTCTGGTGGTTGCCGCTGGGGTGCCTGTTCTTGGCGGCCGCCGCGGCCGCCTGCGTCCTCACGCTGGCGTGGCTGGACGGGGTGGCGCTCCAGGCCGGGGTGGGCGTCGCCGCGGTGTTCTTCTACGCCGCCCTGATGTGCGTCCACCTCTTCGAACGCGCGCCGCCCGGCCGCCCGGCGGGCGGGAAGCAAGGGGACTGACATGAGCCACGACCCGGATGACATGGTGCCCGGGGACGTCGTGCGGGTGCAGATCGGGTCGCCGGCCCAGGTCGAGGCGTGGCGGGGCGTGCTTCGTGGGGCCGGGGTCCCCTCCCAGGTGGTCGGGGGCCACTTCGTCGGCGGCCTCGGGACCGCTCCTCTGGGGCCGGCCCAGTTATGGGTCCGCCGTGAGGACGCGGCAGCGGCCGCGGCGGCGATCGGGGAGGCCGAAGAGGCCGGCCGGTAGCCCTGAGGCATCGAGAAGTGGGCCGACTCTCACCCTGGTCACGGAACGGGCCGCGTCGCGGCCGAGGGCTCTCAGATGATGAGCGAGCGCGGGAGGCGGGAGTTGCGGGAGAAGGTGGCGGCCCTGGTCGGGGCCCGGTTCGGGGGCAGCTTCGACGCCGCCCTCCGGCACTACGGCCGGCACCCCGACGGGCGTGCCGGCTGGGACGGGGTGACGGCGCTGCTGGCCGACGCGGGGGCCGGGAACTGGGCCACCCGGGCGGCCTGGTCCGCCGAGGTCCTGCTCGACCTGGATCCGGACCTCGACGGGCGGGTCGGCCCGGCGGCGCTCGCGGCCTACGGCCGCGCCGGGACCGGCACGGACTTCGGGGGGCGGTCATGAGCCTCCCCGCCGACTGCCGCCACTGCCGCCGGAGGTTCGGGTTCGACCCGACCGACACCGCCGCCCAGTGGGGGCTCACGGACCCTGCGGACGAGAAACGTCCCCTGGCCTACTACCCCCGGTGCCCGGGGTGCGGACGGACGGTCGAGGTCCCGGGCCCCGGCCAGCCGCGGCGGGCCGAGGTCCCCGAGCCCGGACCCCGCGGACCCGGCGCGGGCGGCCGGTATTGACCGACCGCCGGCCCGGTCCCGGGGGCGCTGTGTGCGAGCCCGGTGTGAGGGACGCCTCGCCCCGGGGTAGGATTCCCCGATCATCGCCCGCCGCCGAGAGGGAATGAAGATGGACGCAAGGACCGACCAGGAACTGGTGCTCGGGTCCCACCCCACCGCCGTGGCGCAGTCGCAGAAGTGTCCCCTGACGTTCGCCACCGAGTACCGGGTGACGTACGCCCCGGCCCCTGGCCAGCCGGACCCCCGCCACCCGTGGTGCACGTCCGAGGCGAGGGCGTGGCGGGCGGCCTGCCGCCGGCTCGGCCTGCGGGACAACCCCACCTGACCGGGCCACCCGGGCCGGTCCCGGGAGTCCATAGCCGTGCGTCACCCTCTCAGGGATCGTCATGGGAACCGTGGTGATCTACCGGGTCGAGTGGCGTGACCCGGCCGGCCGGGTCGTACTCCTGGACGACTCCTTCACCGATCCCGGCGGCACACAGCCGCCGCGGTCCCCTTACGGGCCCCCGCGCGGGTGTTACCCCCTCACGCCCCACGTCGGCGCGGGGCGGGTTGTCGCTACCCCGGACGGCTGGCGGCTGGACCACCCGACCGCGCCCCTCCGACTGGTCCGGGGCGAGGGCGGGCCCGACTCGAGCCTGACCGCCCACGGGGTCCGCCGGCAGGCGGAGCGCAGTGCCGCCGGGTTCCGCCTGACGGAGGGGTGAGCCCGGCCCCGATGTCCCCGACCGGGCCGTCCAGTATACCCGGTGGCCCGAGTCCTACCAGGCCGGCTTCGGCGGGTGAAAGCGGCCGGCGCCGCGGAGGTCACCCCATGCAGCTTCAGTTCTTCGGCGGTCCGTACGACGGCCTCGTGCTCACCCTGGATCAAGTCGCGACGTACGCCTGGGAGGTGATCGTCCGCTCCGGCCGGGGGTACCGGGGGTTCGCGCTCATGCCGCCGCTCGCCGAGTGGGACCGGTTGGCGGCCGACGGGTGGGCCCCGGACGAGCCGTTCGGGGGCTACGCCTACGAGCTGATCCTCCGGCCGGGGGCCCTGCCGGAGTACCGGGACGCGGTCCTCGACCGGAGCTTCCAGGCCGCCCTCGCCGGCGGGTGGGTCGTTTAGCGCGGCAGTGATCGCCGGCCGAACGAGGAGACCATTCCTTGGCTCGGCTCACGGCATGCCGGATCGCTCCCGCCTCCCGGGTGCAAGGCAGCGGGCACGGGATCGGGGCGGCCCTGGTCATCGCCCAGACCCGCGCCTTCCTCCGGGCCCGGGCGGTCACCGACGCGGACCTCGGGAGCATCCTCGCCCTGGTGAACCGGCAGCTCGCCGCGGACCTGCCCGCCGACCACTTCGCCACCCTGTTCCTCGGCCGGCTCGACGGCCCGGCCCGGTCCCTGACGCACGGCAGCGCCGGTCACTGCCCGGGGTACGTCCTGGACGATCGCGGGGAGGTCCGCGTTCAACTCGGGAGCACCGGCTTCCCACTGGGCGTCGACCCGGACGCCGACTTCCCGGCCGGTCCCCCGACTCCCCTCCACCCGGGTGATCTCGTCCTGCTGGTGACCGACGGAATACTCGAGGCGCGCGCCCCGGACGGGGACTCCTTCGGTGCGGAACGCACCCTCGCGGTCGTCCGCGCCCACCGCGCGGAAACCCCGGCCGAGATCATCGCGGCCCTGCTGAAGGCCGCCGGCGCGTTCTCCCCAGAAGCCCAGGTCGACGACATGACCGCCGTCGTCATCAAGGTCGGAAGAGAGTGATCCCGGAGCGAGACCGGTGATCCGGACGGTTAGCGTCACCGATGACTGCGAACCCCGGTCGGTCGCGGGCGGCGCAGGAAGCGTCCAGGGTGCACCGGTGCATCACCGGGGATGCCCGGGTCTCAGCCCGGTTCGACGCCGACCCCTCTCGGGACACAGGCGACGCCCCCGCCGCTCACCACGAATCCCCCGCCGAGGCCGCCGGGAGCGGCTTCAGCTCGGCCCCGCCCTCGCGCAGCGCCACCGCCCTCGCCATGGCCGCCCACCGTGGCACCGCCCCGCCGGCGATCTCCGCGGACGGTACGCGGGAGTGGTCGGGGTGCCCGCAGCCTACTGCACCCGCTTCCGTGGCCGGGACGTCCGCGTCGTCCCTCCGGCCCCGGACCCCCACCACCCCGGCAGTCGGCTTGTACTACGACCGCCCTGGAATGCTCTGACTCGGCTTCCCGCGGTTCCCTGACACGGTAGCGACCCCGCCCGGCTACCCTGACGCGTCGGATCAGGACGGGCGCCCTCGGCGGACCAGCCCACCGCCGCCCGGCCCTCCGCTCGGAGTCCCCCGGCCCATGCACGGGCCGGGGACTCCGAGTCATGCGATCGAGTCCCCGCGGCTTTCGCTGTCGCGGGGCATGCCCTCTTCCCGGCCGTCGCCACCCGCGACGGGTCGGGTCACCCCTTACCCTCAACGCCGCTCGGGGATCACGGCTCCCTCCCGGTTCGGGGTGGAGCACTCGACGGCCGGCGAGCAGTCCCGGCACCGTCCCACTTCCGGATTGTTGGGACCTCTCTCACCCAGGAGTTCGCTCATGACAACGCAGAGAATGCTCGCGGCGATCGCGGTGGGCCTTTGCCTCGGCCTGCCGGGGTCGGCGAATGCCCAGTACACGTTCACCACCATCGACGTGCCCGGCGCGACCCGCACGGCGGTCAACGGGGACAGCACCCACGCGGCCGCCGGCGAGTTCGACGACGCCGGCGGCGACACGCACGGGTTCGTCCTCGCCGGCGGTGCGCTCACCCAGGTCGACGTGCCCGGCGCCGTCTTCACCACCGTCAACGGGATCAACGCCAACGGCGAGCTGGCCGGCATCTACAACGACGGCACCCGGTTCCACGGCTTCGTCTGGAGTAAGGGCACCTTCGCCACGATCGACGTGCCCGGCTCGGTCCGCACGGTGGCGTTCTTCCTCAACGCCCAGGGCCAGGTCGTCGGGACGTACCGGACGCCGGACAACACGCGGCACGGGTTCGTCTGGAGCCGCGGCACGTTCACCACGCTCGACCACCCCGACGCGGCGGCCCCGCTGGGGACCTCGGCCATCGGGATCAACGACCGCGGGGACGTCGTCGGGACCTATGTGGACGCCGACGGCGACCGGCACGGGTTTGTGCTCAGTAAGGGGATTTACACGACGCTCGACGTTCCCGGGGCGGACTCCACCGTGGCCCAGGGGGTCAACAACGCCGGCCAGGTCGCCGGGCTCTACGCCGACGCCGACGGCACCACCCACGGGTTCGTCCTGAGCAACGGCGCCTACACGCTCGTGGACGTGCCCGGCGCGAACTGGACGGAGGTCTACTCGATCAACGCGAAGGGCGAGATCGTCGGGGCCTACGAGGACGCCGACGGCGTCACCCACGGCTTCCTCGGCACGCCGACCCGCTGAGCCCGGTGGCCAACCGGAGCTGGTAATCGCCGACGACCGGGCTCGGGCATACCTCGGTCCCCGGGACGTTCCGGCTGATCAGACCTGCGGCCCGTCGCCGCGGGTCTGGTCCCCCTGACTTGTCGGGGGACTCCCCGACAGCGGTTTCCCACGACCCCTGACCGGGCACGCCGGACGTCGGTGGCATACTCCCCCGACCGCGGTGGCACCGCCCGTCTGGCCGGCGGGCGGGAATGTGAGAAGGCCCCGGCAAGGATGTCGGGGCCTTCCTCTTGTGTGGTCGAATGTGGCATCAGGAGACCGCAACGTCCGGGACAGAGGGGCTTCTGGCGCAAAGTCCCGCTTCCGGGTGCCCAGGCTTTTTGGTGCGCGCCAGGGCCGCGGACCCACCGGGCGGGCCCGGGCCTCAGCCCGGCTCGACGACGACCCCTTTCGGCACGCAGGTGACGCCCCCGCCGCTGACCACGAAGCCCCGCCGCCGGTCCTCCTCCGGGTCGACGCCGACCCGCGCCCCGGGCCGGACTACCACGCCCTTGTCGAGGATCGCCCGGCGGACCTCCGCCCCGCGGCCGACGGTCGACCGGTCGAACAGGATGCTGTCCTCCACGACCGCCCCGGGCTCGACCCGGCAGTCGAACCCGACGACGGCGCCCCTCAACCACCCCTCGGCCACCGTACCGTTCGCGAAGATGTTGAACCGCGGGCTGTCTGCTGGCCGGCCGACCGGCGGCCCGGCCGCCACCCTGGGGGGCGGGAAGCTGGGCTGGAAGCTGTAGATCGGCCACGCCTTGTCGTTCACGTCCAGACCCGGGTCGTCGGAGACGAGGTCCATGTTCGCCCGGTAGTAGGCGTCGACCGTGCCCACGTCCCGCCAGTACGCGCCCCCGCCCGTCCCGCCGCCGGAGAAGGTGAACGCGTGGACGGGGGCCCGGCCGATGACCCGCGGCAGGACGTGGTGGCCGAAGTCGTGCCCGGGTTCCAGGTCAGCGGCGTTGCGCCGCAACTCGTCGATCAGGAACCGGGTCTCGAAGAGGTAGATGCCCATCGACGCGAGGCAGTTCCCCTCGTCGCCGGGAACCGGGGCCGGGCGTTCCGGCTTCTCCCGGAACCCCCTCACCTGCGACCCCGGGTCCGCCTCGACGACCCCGAACTGACCGGCGGCCGCGGCGACCGGGACGCGGACCGTCGCGACCGTCGCCACCCCGCCGCGGCCGCGGTGGAAGTCGAGCATCCGGCGGTAGTCCATCTTGTACACGTGGTCCGCGGCCAGGACGAGGATGTGGTCGGCCCGGGACCGTTCGAGCGAGTAGATGTTCTGGTAGACCGCGTTCGCCGTCCCGAGGTACCAGTCGCCATCCACCCGCTGCTGGGGGGAGGCGATGTCCAGCCAGTGCCCGAACTCGGGGTGGAAGAACCGGGCCCAGCCCTGGGCGATGTGCCGCTCCAGGCTCAGGGACTTGTACTGGGGCAGGACCAGGATGTCGAGCTGCCGGCTGTTGAGGCAGTTGGACAGGGCGAAGTCGACGATCCGGTACGCCCCGCCGAACGGGACGGCCGGCTTGGCGCGCTCCCTCGTGAGCGGGTCCAGCCGGGTGCCCTTGCCCCCGGCGAGCAGGATCGTCAGGACTCGGTCCATTCGGTGTCCGCTCTCCGGCCGGGCGTCGGCCGCTTACGGCGCGACGGGGGAGGCCCGGCCGTCGGCGGGGACGGCCGGGGCCGTCATCGCCACGAGTCGCGCGGCCAGTTCGCCCAGGCAGAGCGGCTTCCGGAAGACGGCGAGGGCCCCGAGGTCGAGCAGGTCCCGTTCGGCGTACCGGCCGGCGTCCCCGGTCATGAAGCAGGCGCGGACGGCCGGGTCGACCTCCCGGAGGTCGGCCAGCGTCCCGGGTCCGTCCCGGCCGGGCATCTGGACGTCGAGCAGGGCCACGCCGATGTACACGCGGTACGACCGGTAGGTCTCGACCGCCTCCCGTGCGTCGGCCGCCAGCCAGACGGCGAACCCGTGGTGCCACAGCCAGGCGCCGAGCACGCCGCGGACGCCCTCCTCGTCGTCGACGACCAGGACCCCGGGCGACGGGGCCGCGAAGTCGGCCGGGGGCCACACAATTGTCGACGGCTCCTGGCCGGGGTCGCCCACCGGCGGGGTGACCGAATGGTCCGGTGGGCTCATGGTCGTCGGGCCCGAGGGGCAAGGCCTCCGGGGAGGCCGGGTGGGGGAATCCGCGCGGCGACCGGCGGCGTCGCGACGGGCGGGCTACGGGCAGGATACCTTCCGGGGGGTGAACCGCCTGCCGGAGCTTCCGAGCGGAACCCGTCGGGGAACTCCCTGACATTCGCCCGCCGTCTCTCTGACATGGTGGCACCCTCGGAACACCGCCGCGCGATCCCGCGCCCCTCGCAAGCGGGCGCGCAATCGGCTCGACAGGCCGCCGGCCGTTCGGCCTCTCGGATTCTCGCTTCGGGCGTCAGCGGTCCGGCGCGACGCCCGGCCGGCCGGCGTCCCGGATCCGCTCCCACACCTCCCGGCGGTGGACGAGCATGTCCCGCCGCACGTCGAAGCCCAGCCTCACCCTCCCGCCGGTGATCTCGAGCACCGTGACGGTGAGCAGCGGCTCGGACTCGACGGAGGCCCCGACGGCTACCGCCTCGTTGCACTTCCTCGTCAAGACCAGCACGGCACGGCCTCCTTGTGCGGGGTGCCCTCGACGGTCACGCCCCCGCCCCGCGCGAGACCGGGCCGGCGCTACTTCCTGACCCGGATCCTACGGACGGCGCTCCGGACCCGACCCAGTGTGGGCGCGGGACCGGGCAGGGGCGGTCGGGAGACCGGGCGGAAGGGGCGGGAATGTTGGACGTGTGGCGTCGGGGAATGCCCGGACCACCGGGCTCTGCAACCCTCGGGGTGGGGGCCTCAGCCGTCCTGGAGCCAGCCCTGCTGGACGGCGTACCGGACGAGGTCGGCCCGGCCCTGCAGGCCGAGCTTCTCCAGCGCCCGCGCCCGGTACGTCTCGACCGTCTTGACGCTCAGGTCGAGCCGCCCGGCGATCTCCTTGTTGCTGTGCCCGGCGGCCGTCAGCCGGGCCACCTCGGCCTCCCGGTCGCTCAGCTCCCCGCCCCGCGGCCCGGCCCCGTCCGGCGGCCGCCGGACGAACCCGCCGACGACCTTCCCGGCCATCGACGGGTCCAGGTAGACGCCGCCCCCGGCGACCACCCGGATGGCGTGGATCAGCTCCTCGGGCGCCGCCCGCTTGAGCACGTACCCGGCCGCCCCGGCCGCCAGCAACTGCCGGATGTACCCCTTGTCCTCGTGGACGGTCAGGGCCAGAACCCTCACCGGCGGGCACTCCTGCCGCAGCCGCTCGGTCGCCTGCGACCCGGTCAGCCCGGGCATCGAGACGTCCATGACCACCACGTCCGGCCGCAGCCGCGGGACCTGCTCGCAGGCGGAGAGCCCGTCGGCCGCCTCGCCGACGACGGCCATCCCGGGGTGGGCGTTGATCAGGGCCTTGAGCCCCTCGCGGACGACCGCGTGGTCGTCGACCAGGAAGACGCGCAGCTCAGACATCGCGGACCTCCCCGTCGGCGCCCGGGAGGGGGACCCGGACGATGATCGTCGTGCCCCGCCCGGCGGCGGACTCGACCGTGAGCGACCCGCCCACCAGGGCCGCCCGCTCCCGCATCCCGAGCACGCCCAGCCGGTTCCCGGCCCCCGGGGCCGACTCGGGGTCGAACCCCCGCCCGTCGTCCTCGACGACTGCGGCGACCTGCCCCGCGGACCGCTGGAGGACCACGTTCACCCGGCGGGCGCCGGCGTGCCTGAGCACGTTCGTCAGGGCCTCCTGGACGACCCGGTACAGGGCCGTCTCGACCGGCGCGGGCAGGCGGCCGCCGTCCAGGCCGGCGGCGTGGAAGTCGACCTCCACCCCCGCCCGCTCGGACCACCCGTCGGCGTAGTTCGCCAGCGCCGCCTGCAGGCCCAGGTCGTCCAGCGCCGTCGGCCGCAGCTCCAGGGCCAGGTGGTGGACCTCCCGGCCGATCAGGTCGGTCAGGGCCTGCAACTTCTGGAGCCGGTCCCGGGCCGCCGACGGGTCCGGGGTCTTGTCCTTGACCACCTTGAGCCCCAGGCCCAGCGCGGCCAGGTGCTGGCCCATCTGGTCGTGCAGCTCCCGGGCGACCCGCCGCCGCTCGTCCTCCTGGGCGGTCGCCAGCCGCCGCCGCAGGTCCAGCCGGTCCGCCTCGGACCGCTCCCGGCGGGCGATCTCAGCCGTCAGGGCCTCGTTCGACCGGGCCAGCTCGGCCGTCCGCTCCCGCACCCGCACCTCCAGGTCGCCGTGGGCCGCCCGCAGGCCGTCCTCGGCCCGCCTCCGGTCGGTGATGTCCCGGACGTTGCACTGGATCACCCGCTCGGTCCCGACGGTGTACACGTTGCTGACGAACTCCACCTCGATCCCCCGGCCGTCGTGCGTCCGCAGCGGCAGGTCCTCGTACCGGATGTACCCCTCCCCCAGGAGCGTCCTGAACGCCGCCTTGCTGGACTCGATGTCGTGGAACAGGCCGATCTCCCACAGCTCCTTCCCGACCAACTCCTCGCGGGAGTAGCCGAGCAGGTCGGTCAGGAAGGGGTTCGCGTCGAACACCCGCCCGGTCGCCGGGTCGACCAGCAGGATGCCGTCCTGGGCCGTCTCGAACAGGCGGCGGTAGCGGACCTCGGAGAGGGTCAGGGCCTCGGCCGCCCGCCGCCGGTCGGTGGCGTCCTCGATCGCGAGCAGGATCAGCCCGGGCCGGCCGCCCGCCGGCTCGACCCGGCGGGCGTTGAGCACCATCACCCGCCGGCCGATCCCCTCGAACTCGTGGTCGACCTCGAAGCCGTCGAAGTGGCTGTCCCTCGGGAGGACCCGTTCGAGCAACTCCCGCAGGCGGGGGATGTCCCACTGGCGGTTCCCCAGCTCGAAGAGGGACCGCCCCTCGGTCCGGGCCGGGGTCACCCGGAACGTCTCGTAGAAGGACCGGTTCGCGGTCCGGACCCGCAGGTCCGGTTCGAGGACCACGAGCGGCTCGCGGACCGTCTGGACGATCCCCTCGGCGAACGCCCGGGCGTCCTCGACCGCCCGCTCGGCCCGGCGGCGGTCGGTGACGTCGCGGAACACCAGCACGGCCCCGACCACGGCCCCGGCGGCGTCCCGGACCGGGGCGGCGCCGTCGTCGAGGACCCACTCCCTCCCGTCCCGGGCGATCAGGACGATGTGGTTGCACAGGCCGACCGCGGCCCCGGTGGCGAGGACCTCGGCCACGGGGTCCGTGACCGGCTCGCGGGTGTGCTCGTTCTCGATCCGGAAGACGGCCGCGACGGGCCGGCCGGCGGCCTCGCCCTGCGGCCACCCGGTCAGGGACTCGGCCACCGAGTTCATGAACAGGACCCGGCCGCGGGCGTCGGCGACGATGGTCGCGGCGCCGATGCCGGCCAGGGCGGCCTGGACCCAGTCCGCGGGCGCCCGCGCGGATTGTTCGGGTGACGAGATGGCTTCGATCCCTTCCACGGTGCCGCCTCCCGGTCGGGCTCGCGACGGGGCGGCTGCCGGACGCCGGGCGACGTGGTCGTTCGGCAGAGGGCGAGACGGGGTTAGTTTACCAGTTCCGGGCCGGCGATTCTCGGCCGCCCGATGTGACACGCCGCCCGGGTTAACGGGTCGGCGGGCCGGCCGCCGGCGCACTACAGGGCCCTTCGCCCCTGGAGGAGTCGCATCACGACCACCACGGCGACGACGACCAGGAGCAGGTGGACCAGGCCCCCGCCGACGGGGTAGACGAAGGCCCCGAGGAGCCACAGCAGGAGCAGAACCAGGATGACCGTCTCGAGCGTATACCGGGGCATGACCGACGACCTCCCGTAACAGGAACACGAATGGGACAGTGTAGGCGGACGGCTCACGACCTCGCGGGCTCCACGACCCGCCGCCACGACCGCTTCAGGGCCCCGGCGAACGCCCACCCGCTGAGCATCCCGAGCAGGTAGGAGCCCGCCGCGATGACCCACAAGTATGTCCTGACGCTCCACCCGATGAACGTGAGGGCGACACTCTCGTCGTTCTGTGCGCCCAGGATCACGATGGCGCCGACCACGACCAGGAGAAAAAGAAGCGAGAGGCCGCGCATGGTCCGACCCTACCCGTTGTGAGGTGCGAGCCGCGGACGGCACCTCGTCCGTCCCGGGCCAGCCCGAATGCCCCTGTCAGGATGGCAGGTGGCAGGCGGGCGGGCCGAGAGGGGAGTGAGCAGGGCGGTGTCGGGAAAGCGCCCCCTCTACCAGGGAATTCCCCGACGCGGCCGCTAGCGGTCCCCCGTCCAAGGCGTCCCGGCCTTCTGCGACACTGGTGACGTGTCGCCCGAGTCCCGGGAGTCAGTCGACATGGACGTGCAGACGGTGAAAGACGTCGCCCAGATCGTCTACTACGTCGCCCTGAGTGTCGCCGGCCCGCTCGCCCTGATCGAGTACCTCAAGGCCCGGAAGGTGGACCGCCTGGCCACCGAGTACAAGATCTACGACGAGCTGGACAACCGGTTCTTCGAGTACCAGAAGCTGGCCCTGGAGTACTACGACCTGGACATCCTGGACGTCCCGAACAACGACCCGTCCCTCGCGTTCGACAAGAAGCGGAAGCAGGAGATGGTGGCGTACGCCATCCTGTTCTCCCTGTTCGAGCGGGCGTACCTGATGTTCAGCCACCAGGAGGAGGCGTTCCAGCAGCGGCAGTGGTCGGGGTGGAAGCACTTCCTCAACGACTTCCTCCGCCGGGAGAGCGTGCGGACGGCCTGGCAGCTGAGCAAGGGGACGTACGACACCGACTTCCAGGCGTTCATGGACGGGAAGGTCGCCGAGATCGTTTCACGAGGCGTGACCCAGACACCCGTCAGCCCGACCCCGGCGCCCGTGGCGGCCCCGTTACCGGTCCCGGTCGCCGGATCGTGAGAGACACACATCCGGCGCGGGGGGCCCGTCCTGACGACTGGCCGTCAGGCTATTCCGAGCCGTCGGGCGGGCCGCGGGCAGCCGGACCTTCCAGGCGAGGCCGACGAGGGCGAGCAGGCGGATGGCGTAGTAGCTGGCGTCGAGCTGCCACCACTTGAGGCCGTGCCGGGCCGACGCCGGGAAGGCGTGGTGGTTGTTGTGCCACCCCTCCCCCAGCGCGAGGACGCCGAGAAGGAGGTTGTTGCGGCTGCGGTCGGCGTCGGGGTACGGCCGCGATCCCCACAGGTGGCAGACCGAGTTGACGCTCCAGGTGACGTGGTGGACCAGGAACACCCGCGCCAGCCCGCCCCAGAGCAGCCCCAGGAGCGCACCCGCCCAGGTCCCGGTGATCGCGCCGCCCAGCGCGGACGGGATCACCAGCCCGAGGACGATCCACAGCGGGAAGAGGGCGCTGGCGACCCGCACCGAGGTCAGCTTCTTGAGGTCCTTGACGTACCGGTCCAGGTCCGCCGGGTCGGGGGTGAACGCCCACCCGATGTGGGCGTGCCAGAACCCCCGCACCAGGCCGACCAGCCCGCCGCCGCGGTGGTGCGGGGAGTGCGGGTCGTCGGGCGTGTCGCTGTGCCGGTGGTGCCGGCGGTGGTAGGCCACCCACCTCAGCACCGACCCCTGAACCGCCATCGACCCCAGCGCCGCCAGGACGAACCGGACGACAGCGTGGGTCTCAAAGCTCTTGTGGGTGAGCAGCCGGTGGAACCCCACCGTGACCCCGAGAGCGGTGAGCACGTACATCCCCAGCAGAAGGCCGAGGTGGACCCAACTGAACCCCCAGCCCCACAGGAGGGCGACGGCCGCCACGAACCCGGCGAACGGGACGACGACGGCCGTCAGGGTCGCCACCCGGGCGACCAGCGGGAGGGGTTCCGCGGTGGGGGCCGTCGGGGGTGAACTGGTCAAGTGGGTATCCGTTATCAGGGGTGCTGATGAGGCGAGCGGGGCGGACCGGTCCACAGACGGATCGGTGCTCACTCAATTCGAGGGCGGAAGTGAGCGAATGGTTCGACAATTAGTATATTAGGAGTATTTCTAGTCTGTCTTCGGTCGGCGAGAAAGACGTGGAACCGGTTCAGGACGTCGATCAGGAGGGCCGAACCCACCGGCCAGGCCACGTACAGGTCGACCACCGCCGGCTCCCGGAGGGCCGCCGCGGGGCCGCACCCGGTCAGCGCGACCAGCAGAGGCTGCTCGCCTTTGGTCTGGTCCCGCCGCGACCGGGCCAGAGCCGGCCCGTCGACGCCGGGGGCGGCGAAGTCCATCAGGACCACGTCCGGCGGCCCGGCGGCGGCCGACCGGAGGGCCTCCGATGCGGTCCCGGCCCTACGGACGGAGAATCCGTGGCCGGCCAGCCCGATGTCGGCGGACCCGGCCGCGTCGTCGGCTGCGACCACCAGGATGACCAGTCCAGTATTCGTTTGCCACCCCGCCACCGTTCCGAGTCCGGGAAGTCCCAAGGGGCTCGGGCCACCCCGTGGGAATTGATTCTCACCGCCGGTTCGGACCCGTCAGCCGGGGCGGGCGGCAAAGGGCTGTCGGGGAATCCCCGGACGCCCGAGGGTTCCCCCCGACACGGCCCGCGCGGCCCTCTCCCGTTCGATCCCGCGCGCTCGCCGAATCGGAACATTCCGCTGGTTTGCGCCGCCCGGACCCCGTATAGTTCACCCCGGGCGGGCAACCGAGCCCGCCCGAGACGACGAACACAACCGCCGCTCCCGTCCTGACCCGTCCTGGTATTGCTGATCCGAGTTCCCCTCCGACAACGTACCCGAGATCGTTCAACCGGTGCCGCCGCGGGTGTGGGCTTGTATGCCCCCCCTGTTCGCGCGTCCGTCCCCGCCGGCCTCTGCCGGGCGGGGCAGTCGGTTCTTCGTGAGCGGCCCGAACGCGGCCGCAGAAGGTGATTCGTGAGTAACAAGTTGTACGTCGGGAACCTGGCCTTCGGGACCACGTCCGATGACCTGCTGGCCCTGTTCGGCCAGCACGGGACGGTCACCAGCGCCCAGGTGGTGACCGACCGGGAGACCGGCCGCAGTCGCGGGTTCGGGTTCGTCGAGATGAGCAACGGGGGCGAAGCTGCGATCCGGGCGCTGAACGCGGCCGAGTTCCAGGGTCGAACCCTGACGGTCAACGAGGCGAAGCTCCGCGAGGACCGCCCGCGGTCCGGGGGCGGGGGTTACGGCAGCGGCCGGCGGTACTAACGTCGTACGCCCAGTAGCAACCGGGCCCCGCGCGTCACGCGCGGGGCCCGTCGTTTTCCGGTTCCGCCCGCACGGCCCGGGACGCGGCGGCAAGGCGGTCAATACGCGGCGCCACCCGGCGGCGGGTACTTGCGGGTGATGGCGGGGGCCGATTGGAGGACGTTCCCGCGGTCGTCGGCGGACACGAAGAAGCTGTCGGCGACCCGGACCGACACCGCGTCGGGACCGGTCAACACGTTGACCCTGTGGCAGTTCCCCCAGAGCGGCAGGGCCGCGACGTGGTACAGGTCGTGCGGCCGGCCGAGCGCGGCCAGCACGTTGCGGCCGACCGCCTCGGCGAGCCGCCGGGCCGTCTCCGCCTTCGGGTCCACCTCCCCGGGTGGCTCCAGAACTGGCAGGGTTGTCATGTCGGGCCTCGTCGTGGTTCGGGGGCGCGTCACCGGCGGTCGGGCTCGACGCCACGGACACTGACATCTTCGCAATCGCCCCTCGCCCCGCTGGTCGGGGGACCGGGTGAAGCACGTCGGGAAGGACCGCTGGTCGGCTGTCGGGAACAGCGGGCGGTGTCCGGTAAGCCCCGACAGGACCGGTCCGCGGCCGGGCTCGCCGCTTCGGGGAAATCACTCGGCGTTTGCCGTCCGTCCTGACCTGCGTCCGGCCGGCGAGGGCCTATCGTGTTAGCTGTGACCGGAGCGCGGCGGGAGGTATGCCGTGAATCGAGTTGTCCGGGCGGCGTGGCGGCGACCGGTCTCCTTCATCGGTCCGTACCGGTGCGCGTCGTGTCGCAACCCGCTGCGGCGTCTCACCCCCGCGGACCTGTCCCCGGAGGCGGTCCGGGCGAGCCGACTGGCGGGGACGCTGGGTAGCCTACTTACCTGCGGGTACGTGTGCGATGGTTGCACGAAACCTGGCGGTTGGGTCCTGATCGAGTGAAATCCGGTCGGCCGGCGGGGGATCATCAAGGGACCGCGTCCGGGTCGGGGGCCTTCCCATTATGAGCGAGTGGTCGTCGCCAGGAACCCATCGAACGCGGCAGTCGAGCCGGAGCCGCGCGAACTGGTGACCGATGGCGACCAGTCTTCGCTCTCGGCGGGGTCCGGGCTCCGCACCTTCCGCACCATCGCGGCCAGTCGGGTCCGCCTCTCTTCGAGTAGCACGAGCCCCTCCGCTGGAACTCCCGGCAGTCAGACCCGGCGGTTGTCCCGCAGCCCGAGTCGCACGCACGCCGCCCGCCATGCCCTCGTCCTGGTCCGGCACCACGGGTGCCGGACGGGCGGCCGGCCGCCCGCGCGGGCGTAGCTCACCCTGTACTGCGTCACCCAGGTCACCGGGCACCTCCGCGAGAGCACCCTGGCCCCGGGCTGGGACTCGGTCACCAACTCCTGGTCGGTCCTGGCCTTCATGTCGTCTTCTCGTTGGCGGCCGGCGATGCCGGCGGCGTGTGGAGCATGCCGAGTGACACCGGTCCGGCACCGGAGCCGGACCGGTCACGCCGGGCCCTGGCCGTAGAGGTGCTGGACCGGCATCCCCTGGCCCCAGCGGATGTGGTCGCGGGTCAGCCCGAAGACGGCGGCGATCGCGTCGCGGTCCTCGGGGCTGGGCGTCCACCGGCCGAGCACGATGGCCGTGACCCGCTGCTCGTCCACGCCCGACCGCGCGGCGAGCGCCCGGGCGTCGATCCCGTGCTCGGTACAGAGTTCGGCGACGCTCCGCGGTGCGCCCACCGTTCCGCCCCCCTGCTCATCGACTCCGGCCCGGCGGCCCCGCAGGCCCAGCCCGGCGCACGCGGCCTCCCACGCCTTGTCCTCGGAACTGTACCACCCGGCCGGGGTGGCACGTCGCCGGCCCCCGGCCGGCGAGAATGCTACCCGGTACCTTGGCTGACCGTACTTCCGGGTGCTGGACCGGGTCTCGATCGCGGCCTCGGGCCAGCATTCGATCACCAACTCTCGATCGGTCTTTGCGTCCACGTCATCCCCCGTTGGCGGCCGGCGCCCCGCCCCCCGACCGGTCAGTTGGAGGGCTTGCGCCAGAAGCTCTTGGACTTGCTGGCGGCGGTCGGGATGACCAGTTGCAGGGCGGCGTCTAACGCCGCCGACACGCCTAGCGTGCCGGCGGCCCGGTCGTAGCGGACGAAGAGGGTGTGGTCCTGCTGGTGGAGCAGCACGTCCGGGTCGGCCTCGCTCCACCGCCACCCCCGCCCGAGCATGGCCTGGACCTGCTGCGCGGCGTCGGGTTGTTCCGGCATGATGTGGTGCCTCTGAGAGTTGATGGCGGCAGAGCTAGTGTACGGGAACGCGGGAGGCATGCCCCGCCGGGGGACTCCCGGCTCGCCCGTCAGGGTTTCCGCCCGACGTGCGCGGGCTTCCCCCGACGCGCGGGTTCGGGCCGTGGGCTACCATGCCGGTACCGACCATTCGCCGGCGCGGGATGCAACCCGGCCACCCGCTCACTCACCGGAAGGTTCTCCATGTTCCACTGGCCCCTGGTCTTCGTCGCGGTGGCGCTGGTCGCGGCGGTGTTCGGTTTCGGCCTGATCGCGGTAGAGGGGGCGTGGCTCGGGAAGGCCCTCATGTATGGCTTCCTCGCGCTGGCCCTGGTGACACTGGTGAATGGGCCGCGGAAGGCGAAGCCGGCCGGCCGCAGGGTGCGGTAGGCGACTGCCGCCACCGCGTCAGCCGGGTGTCCGTCGCGCCTCGGACCAGGAGTCGCACGTGGACAACAGGACCGACCGGGAGATGGTACTCGAGTTCAGCCCCGAGGCTGTACTGGAGACCCGGCCGAACTCGCGGACCGGGACGGCCGAGTACCGGGTGGCCTACGCCTCCGGCCCCGGCGCGCTGGACGCCCAAACGCCGTGGACGTGGTCGGAGGCCCGGGCGTGGGCGGCCGCGTGCGTCCGCCTCGGGCTGTGGAGCGGCCGCCGCGGCTGACCCGCGACCCCGCGTCCGTCCTCGGCCCGCGGTTCGGGGGTCAGTTCTTCGACCGGAGGGCCTCGGCCCTCGCCCCGGGCGAACCGAGGAGGGCACGGAGTTCCAGCCGGGCCCGGTGGAGGCGGCTGCGGACCGTCCCGACCGGCACCCCGAGGATGCCCGCAATCTCCGAGTACCTCATACATGAACCCGCTGATGCGGTTTCATTTGGTGGCCTTCCGCTTGTGCCGCCCCTGGATGATGCTCTTGACCTTGTGACGGACGGTCTGGAAGTAGCTCAGGCTGGCCCGGAGTGAGGTTCTCAAGTCGGCCAGCGTGTCGAACAACCGGTTGTGGGTGGCACGACGGCGCAGCTTCTTCCAGAACCGCTCGACCGGGTTCAGGTGCGGGCTGTAGCTCGGGAGCCGCTTGAACTCCAGGTGCGGGTTGTCGCGCATCGCCTCGTCGATCGGCTTTCCCCGGTGCCACGGGGCGTTGTCGATCACCAGCACCACCCGCGGGTGCTCCTCCCGTGGGTACACCCGACCCACGTGCCGCAGGTGGGACGCGAACGCCTCCTGCATCCGCCGGGTCTTGCTCAACCCGGTCTTCTTCTTGGCGTTCTTGGGGCTCTCCAGGGTGTTGGCGTGAACGGCGGCGGTCACCAAATTGACGACGGCGAACACGTACAGCAGGTCCTTGCAGTCGCGGGTTCCCACGGTCGGCCGGTGCCCCTTGACCCCGAGCGTTGCCGCCAACGTCGGGACCATCGGGAAGCGCGCCTCATCCTGACTCAACAGGACGAGTTCGCCGGCCCCCGCCCGTTTCCCAGTTCGGCGACCTCCTGCCGGGCTTTCGCTTGCTTGACCGGGTCGCCCCGCTCGTGGCGGTAGGTCGGCCGGTAGAGCCGGATGTCGATCTTCGAGCAGAACCGCTGGACGGCACTGCGGGAGGTGCGCACGCCCTTGGTCTTGAGCAGGTGGTCGGCGAGTTCCTCGTGGGTCCAGTTGGCCCGGTCGAGCCCCTGCTCGGCGGGCCCCGCGATGACCCACCTCTTGACCTCATCGGCCAACGCCGGTGGGATGTTGCCCACCTTGCCCTTGGCCTTACGGGGCCGCAGCCCGTCGATCCCGGTATCGCAGAAGGCGTTGATCCAGCGGGTGACGGTCTTGCGGTGGACGCCGAGGTCGGCGGCGATGTCCTGGCGGGCACGCCCCCGGTGGGCCATGAGCACGATCTGGAGCCGGTCCCGGAGTTTGCGGTCGTCGGTCGAGCGGAACAGGGCGTCGAGACGGTCGGCCTCGGTCGCGGGCAACTGGACGCGGATCAGGGTGGGATTCCTCAACAGGGTGGACGACTACCTGTTGGAGGATGGGACACCGCGACCGGGTTCATGTATCAGTTCCAGCATGTCCTTCATCACGAGCACCTCGCGGTGCCACCCGGCGAGGCGGCCGAGGGCGGCGTACAACCACCCCTCCTCCTCGGCCCGCTCCAGCGCCGCTACGGGCCGGGCGCACTCGGACGGGTCGGCCGGCTCGCGACCGCCTTCCCCGCCCGGGTCGGCGTTGAAACCGGCCACGGCCGGCCTCCTCCGGCCGGGGGTGGCGGCCGTGTTGAACGCGATGCGGTAGAGCCAGGTGAAGAACGCGGCGTCCCCCTTGAACGCGGGCAACGACCGGTAGGCGGCGAGGAAGGTGTCCTGGACCACGTCGGCGGCATCCTCGGCGGAACCCACCAGCCGCGCCACCGTGCGGTAGAGCCGGGGCTGGTAGCGAGCCACCAGGTCCCCGAAGGCCTCCCGCCGGCCGCCCACGCACTCCGCGATGAGCCGGCGGTCGTCTTCACTGACGGCTCCCCCGGCGCCGGAGGTGTCGGAGTCGCCCGGCCCGGCAGACGAGCCGCAGCCGGGCGTTGCTCCGGGCCCGATGGTTGTCACGTGCCCCCTCCGTGTGCGCCCGAGCCGGGTGAAGCCGGCCGCCGATCGTCGGAACTTGCTCCTCGTGGGTGCTCCTCATTCTCACCACCGTCCCGGATCCGGCAGCCGGGGCAGATGGCAAAGGGGTGTCGGGCCATTCACGACTACCTGGCCTAGCACAACCGGGACCCCAGGCCGTTCGTGTGGGCAGCCGATGCCGACGCCATCCTCGAACGGCTCAAGAGGGTTTGTGAACGGACTTCTGACTCAGGACACAAGTAGGTCGTAGCCAAATCGTAGCCAATAGGCCGGATGCCAGCGGATGGCCCCGGACGGAAAGTACGCTTGTCAAGGCGTTTTCGACATCAGCGGACGCCGGCGGACGGCCTTTGACGGATTTTGGTTCTCTGCGTGGGGGTTCGAATCCCTCCCGGGTAACTCGAAAGCCTTATTTTTCAAGCATTTGTGGCGGTGGCCTGGGGGGGAAACTAGCTCTCTTGTGTTGCCACTTCAGGGCTGACTTGTCGGCAGCCCGCGGGAGTCGCGGGCTCGATTACCAGGCATTTCGTGCCCCTCGACTCGACGGGCTCGACGACGGATACCCCAGGTCGCAATAGGGTCGCGAATCGCCCGCGGCAGACCCCACCAATAGCCGCCCCAAGCCCCGACCGAACACATACGAGCGCGACCAGACGGCACCGTGGGCGGCGCTCGGGGTTCCGCATCGGCGTCGGGCCGCCGTGGGCGAGGGGCCGGGGACGGGCGGTGCCACGCGGCACCCGTTCCCTCCATCCCGCGGCTGGAACTCGGCGCCCGGATCTCGTCGCGACCGCGACTCGATCCAAACGCGACGACAAGTCACGACATCCTCCGCGACGGCAACAATCCGCTCGCCTTCGGCACGCTGGACGCCAACGGCCAGGTGACGTTCACGTTCATCCCGGGGCAGGTGGTCGGCAAGGGGCGCAACCGCTTCACCATACTGCCGAAGGGGGTCCATCACCTGTCGGTGTCGTACACCGGGGACGGCAACTTCGCGGCCAGCGTGTCGGCGCCGCTCGACCTGACGGTGGTGTGACGCCCACCGGCGAGCCGGGTAGGCGGCGAGCAATCGCCGAGCCCTGTGCGACCCGCCGGTCGGCCGTCCGGCGGGTGGGCGGGGGGTGAAAGCAGGTCCGCGTGATCGCCGCCCAGGAGAAGCACGTCCTCAGTTGGTCGACCCGCCGCCCACCAGGCCGGGTTCCGGCCCGACCTGCTGCGAGCCTTGTGGGACGGGTCCGGCCGGCCCTTCCCCCGAGGGCAGACACACAACGGCCGTCGCCTGCCACCCGACAACTTCCGCGCGTTCGTCGTTGACAGCCCCCGACCGGGAGGAACAATGGGGCAGAGTGCCGCGGGTCCATACGCGTCGTCCGACAACCGCCCCGCCAGAAGTCACGCGTGCCGGCCCGCTCGGCTTACCGCCGTCAGTTACTCAGCCCGGAACGTTTGGGAGGCGAGCATGCGCGTGAACGACCGTCGCCTCTGGCACGTCCTGTTCGCCCTCGGCGCGGTATGCGCACTCGCGGGCCCGGCGCCGGCCCCCGCGGCCGAGGTCCACGTGTCGCCGGCCGGCCGGGACGACGCCCCGGGCACCGCCGCCGCTCCGCTGCGGTCGGTGGCCGCCGCACAGCGGGCCGCCCGCAAGTTCGCCGGCCGCGAGTCGGTGACGGTCTTGATCGCGCCCGGGGTGTACTACCTGCCGGAGACGCTCGTCTTCGCCGCAGATGACTCCGGCACCAAGGCGAACCCGGTCACCTACGCCGCGGCCCCCGGCGGCGAGGTCGTCCTCAGCGGCGGGACCCGCCTCGCCGGCCTCCGGTGGGAGCCCTTCCGCGACGGAATCTTCAAGGCGGGGGTGCCGGAGGGGCTCTCGATCGACCAGCTCTTCGTGGACGGCCGGCGGCAGCACATGGCCCGGTACCCGAACTACGACCCGAAGGTGCGCCACTTCAACGGGTACGCCGCCGACGCGTTCGGCCGGGAGCGGGCCGCCCGCTGGGCCGACCCCCGGGGCGGGTTCATCCACGCCATGCACGTCCACGAGTGGGGCGACTACCACTATCGGATCACCGGCAAGGACGACAAGGGCGGCGTGACGTACGAGGGCGGGTGGCAGAACAACCGCCGCATGGGGATGCACCCGCGGTACCGGATGGTCGAGAACGTCTTCGAGGAGCTCGACGCCCCGGGCGAGTGGTTCCACGACGCGAAGACCCGCACGCTCTACCTCTGCCCCCCGCCGGGGACGGACCTGCCGCGGGCGACCGTCGAGGTTGTGCGCCTCCGACACCTCGTCGAGTTCCGCGGCACGCAGCAGAAGCCCGTCCGGTTCGTCACCCTCAGGGGGCTGACGTTCCGCCACGCCGCCCGGACGTTCATGGACAACAAGGAGCCGCTGCTGCGGAGCGACTGGACGACGTACCGCGGCGGCGCGGTCCTCTTCGACGGGGCCGAGGACTGCGGCCTGGAGGACGCGACCCTCGACCAGGTCGGCGGGAACGCCGTGTTCGTCAGCAACTACAACCGCCGCCTCGCGGTCCGGCGCTGCCACGTCGTGGGGGCCGGGGCCAACGGGGTGGCGTTCGTCGGCGACCCGGCGTCGGTCCGCAGCCCGCTGTTCGAGTACAACCAGCGGCAGGCCCTCGCCGACATCGACCGGACGCCCGGCCCGAAGACCGACAACTACCCGGCCGACTGCCTGGTGGAGGACTGCCTGATCCACGAGACCGGCCGGGTCGAGAAGCAGACCGCGCCGGTGCAGGTCTCGATGGCGCTGGGCGTCACCGTCCGGCACTGCTCGATCTACGACGTCCCGCGGGCGGGCATCAACGTCTCCGAGGGGACCTTCGGCGGGCATGTGGTCGAGTTCTGCGACGTGTTCGACACCGTGCTGGAGACCGGCGACCACGGGTCGTTCAACTCGTGGGGCCGGGACCGGTACTGGGGGCTCCAGGGCGTCGACCTGAACACGGTCACGCTCGGGGCGGACAGGGACCTGCCGCTGCTGGACGTGGTCCGGCCGATCGTGCTCCGCAACAACCGGTGGCGGTGCGACCACGGCTGGGACATCGACCTGGACGACGGGTCGTCGCGGTACGAGATCCGCAACAACCTGTGCCTCAACGGCGGGATCAAGCTCCGCGAGGGGTTCTACCGGGTGGTCGAGAACAACGTGGTGGTGAACAACTCGTTCCACCCGCACGTCTGGTACGGCAACAGCCAGGACGTGTTCCGCCGCAACGTCGTGTTCGGCCCGTACCGCCCGATCCGGGTGGGCCGGCCGTGGGGCAAGGAGTGCGACCGGAACCTGCTCCACAAGCCGGGCCAGGCCGAGCCCGCGCCCGCCGCCGGGCTCCAGAAGCAGAGCGGCCTGGACAAGGGCTCGGTCGAGGCCGACGCGCTGTTCGTCGACCCGGCCCGGGGCGACTACCGGGTCAAGCGGGGGTCGCCGGCGCTGAATCTGGGGTTCGAGAACTTCCCGATGGACCGGTTCGGCGTCCGCCCGCCGCGGCTCAAGGCGATCGCCAGGACGCCGACCCTGTCCTCCCCCAAGGGCGGCCCGGCGGCCGCCGCGGGGTCCCGGGTCAAGTGGAAGGGGGCGTCACTCCGCGACCTGGCCGAGGGGGAGTTCTCGACCCTCGGCGTGGCCCGGGACGCCGACGGGGTGGTGGTGGCGGACGTCCCGGCGGACTCCGACGCGGCCAAGCTCGGGCTGCGCGGCGGCGACTTCATCCAGTCGATCAACGGGCAACCCGTCCGCGACGCCGAGGACTTCGCCACCAGGGCCGCGAAGGTTCCGGCCGACAAGCCGGTGAAGCTGGAGGTGGTCCGCGATCAGAAGAAGGTGACCCTCGGTGGGTAGAACGGGGGTTGGGGCTTGCGGTGCCGAGCCACCGTCTACCTCGCGCTCGGGTACGGCGCCGAGACCCGCGCCACCGACCCACTCGGCCGGCCGCACCACGTCGCGCAGGGCAAACCGGTCGGCGAGTTGTTCTGATGGGAATTGAAACTCGACGCGCCGAGAACAATAAAAATCCTCATCCGCACTGCTCGTCGATCATTTCAACTGAGACACTACCCCGGCGTCGGTCGGCGCGCACGACGCGGCGTGTTCCTGCAACAGGCGTCCAGACGCCCGGGAGTCGCCCTTTTCCAGTGCCGCGAGGATCGCTTCGTAGGACGCCCTGACTTGCTCCATGTCGAGCGTCGACCACTCCAGCCGCACCCGCGCCCGCGTCTCGAATGCCAGGGATTCCCAGAGCCGGAGGAGGACGCCGTTCCCGGAAGCTTCCACGATCATCCGGTGAAGAGCGTAGACGTGGGCGGCTTGTTCGCCGAGATCCCCGGCCCCGGCCGCATCCAGAATTCCCTGGAACTCCTGTCTCAACTTTTCAACGTTTCCCTTGAAGGCCTTCGCCGCCGTGGCTGCCGCAGCCTGCTCCAGGATCCCCCTCGCGAAGTACGCGTCTTGCAGCTCTTTCAGACTCACCACCCGCACTCGCGTTCCGCGGCGGGGCTCCGATTCGACCAGCCTCGATGCTTCCAGTTCCCGCAGCGCCTCACGGACCGAGCCCTGACTGGTGCCCAGTTCCCGCGCGACCTGCAGCTCGACGAGGCGATCCCCCGGCTTGTAGTGGCCCGCCAGAATCCGTTCGGTCAGGGTCCGGCGGACCTGGTCGCGGACGCTGTCTATCTGAATTCCCACGGCTCGACCCCGGAGAGTAGATCTTCCGCCATTATTTGCCCCGCTCGACGAGCTTGCCAGAGCCTCTGGAGGACATTATCGATTATTGATAATTTTCCTTTGTCCCCGCCGGGCAAGCAAGCCATAATCGCCCCCAGGCTCGACGGCATCAGGAGCGCCGTGACGGCGATCGCCCCGAAGACCGCCGCCCCGGGGCGATTGACGACCGCAGCGGATCGGTCCCGCCCGACGTCGGAATTCGCCAGGGCCGCGAGAAGATGAGGACCCCATGAGCCGTCGAGGTTTTCTTCGCGCGGGTTTACTCGCGCCGATCGGGCTCGGTCTGGCAGACGCCATCCGGCTTCGCTCGGTTGCTCAGGCGGCGCCGCAACGGGCCGGCTCCGCGAAGGCTTGCATTCTGCTTTACATGACGGGCGGGCCCGCGCAGCATGAAACGTTCGACCCGAAGCCGAACGCCCCCGAGGGCATTCGCGGCGAGTTCCGGCCGATCGCAACCAGTGTGCCGGGGACGCAGGTCTGCGAACTCCTGCCACTGATGGCGCAACGGGCCCATCGCTACTCGATTCTGAGGTCCACCTTCCACGATTCCAACACGCACAGCGTTGGCGTGCATTACAATCTGACCGGCCTGCCGCACGTGCCGCGCCCCGGCGGCGAGCTGAAGCCCGACCGGCGCGATCCGCCCTGCGTGGGTGGCGCGGTTCGGCAGTTGCGCGGCGACCGCAACGGCCTGCCGGCCGCGGTGCAGTTGCCGCGTTCCATCGGCGATCAAAACACCGCCCTGTGGGGCGGTCAGCACGCCGGCTACCTGGGGCCGCGCTTCGATCCGCTCTTCATCTTCGACGAAACGTGGCGGCCCGGCGATCCGGTGCCCGGCTTCACCGCCCCCGAGGGCGTTGACGCACGGCGCCAAGCCGGCCGGAGCGACTTGCTCGAACGCTTACAGTGCCAACGGCCGGCTACCGCCGCGGCGGAACGCGACGTCGAACGGTTCCAGCAGCTCGCGTCCGACGCGGTCAGCTCCCGGCAAGCCTGGCGTGCCTTTTCGCTCGACGACGAGCCGCTTCGATCGATCGAACGCTACGGCGACAACCGCTTCGGGCGAAGCTGCCTCGTCGCCCGGCGGTTGATCGAGGCGGGGGTCGGGTTCGTCACGGTGCCGTGGGTGTTCAAGCAATCGGAGCAGAACTTCGATACGCACACCCGGAACTTCTCGAAGATGAAGGGGCTGCTCCTCCCGCCCGTGGACCGCGCCTTTTCCGCCCTGTTGGACGATCTCGCGCAACGGGGCCTGTTGGACGAAACGCTGGTGGCCTGGACGGGCGAGTTCGGCCGCACGCCGCTGATCAACAAGGACGCCGGCCGGGATCACTGGGGCCGCGTCTATTCGACGGTGCTCGCCGGCGGCGGCGTGCGTGGCGGGCGGGTCGTGGGCCGCAGCGACGCGCAAGGGGGCGTGCCGGCCGACAACCCGGTCCACGTCTCCGACTTCGTCGCCACCATCTACCACGCGCTCGGGTATGGCGCCGAGACTCGCGTCACCGACCCGCTCGGCCGACCGCATCACATCGTACAAGGCAAGCCGGTCCGCGAGTTGTTCTGACGGGAAGTCGTGTCGGCGATTCACGGAGAAACAAACATGCACCAAGAATCGCGGAAACTCGGGGGGCGGGGGCGTCTCGTCGGAGCGGCGCTGGCGAGCGTCCTCGGCGTGTTGGGTCTCGCGGGAACAACACACGGAGCCGGACAATACGCCACGGTCGAATACCCCCCCTCGGCCGCCGCGAACGAATTGCAGGTGGGCGTCACTTACACGCTCTGGATTCCCGGGGGCGCGAAGACCCTCCGCGGCGTCATCGTCCACCAGCACGGTGCCGGCACCACGGCCTCCAGGGAAGGCGCCACCGCCGCCTATGACCTGCACTGGCAGGCGCTGGCGAAGAAGTGGGACTGCGCCCTGCTCGGCCCCAGTTACCACGTGCTGAATGAAAAGATCGACATCTCGCCGGGCGCCTCGGGGCTGTGGTTCGATCCGCGCCGCGGCTCCGAGAAGGCCTTCCTCAAGGCCCTCGACGATCTCGCCGCCAAGTCGGGGCATCCGGAACTGAAGACCGTCCCCTGGGTTCTGTGGGGACACTCCGGCGGCGGCATCTGGTCCGACGTGATGACCACCCTTCATCCCGACCGCGTCGTTGCGGTGTGGATGCGCTCCGGCACGGCGGTCATGTTCCTCACCCATCCGGAGTTCACCCGGCCCAACGTCCCCGCCGCCCTTTATGCGATCCCGATGATGTGCAATCCCGGCGTGAGGGAAAAGCCCGCCACCGCGGACAAACCCGACGAGCTGGCCGAGCTCACGCCGGAGGAACGGATGAAGGGTCCGTGGCTCGGCTCGCTGGCCGCCTTCAAGGAGTACCGCGCCCGGGGTGCGCCGATCGGCTTGGCACCGGACCCCCGCACCGGCCACGAGTGCGGGGACTCTCGCTACTTGGCCATACCGTTCTTGGACGCCTGTCTCGCCATGCGCCTGCCCGACATGGGCGCCAGGGATCAAACCCTCAAACCGATCGACCATAGCAGGGCGTGGCTGGCACCGTTGCCGGGCGAGAGAGCCGAGCCGGCCGCCTCCTACCGGGGCGATCCGAAGGAAGCGGTCTGGCTGCCCAACGAAGCCGTGGCCAGGGCCTGGATGGAATACGTCAAGACCGGCGCCGTCGGCGACACCACCCCGCCGCCGGCCCCGGCCAACGTGCGCGTGTCGTCCAAGGGCGACAAGGGCGTGGAGATCACCTGGGACGCCGAGGCGGATTTCGAAAGCGGCATCCGCGGTTTCATCGTGCTCCGCGACGGCCAGGAACTGGCGCAGGTGCCGCCGAAGCCGGTGGGCAAATTCGGACGCCCGTTGTTCCAGAGCATGACCTATCACGACACGCCGTCCAGGCCGCTGCCGGAGATGCGCTACGTGGACGCCTCGGCCAAGCCCGATGACAAGCACGCCTATGCCGTCATCACCGTGAACAGCGTGGAACTGAAATCGGAGCCGTCCGCCAAAGCGACACCGCAGAAAGAGCCGCCTGCACAGGCCCAAGGCCTCGTCCCGTTCGACGGCGAGAAATCGTCCTGGCACGGGTTCGACCGCTACGATTTCTTGATGGACGAAACGGGCCTCACCGTCAAACCCTACAAAGTCGCCCCGGATGAAAGGAACGCCGTCAGGGCCCAGGTGAAGGGGCAGCGGCGGTGCGTCGTGGTCGTTCCGAACGCCGCGGCGCCGGGCAACCCGTGGTCCTGGCGGGGCTGCTACTGGGACCACGAGCCGCAGACGGAGGTCGAGCTGCTCAGGCGCGGGTTCCACATCGCGTTCGCCGCACCCGACGCCGGCGCGCAAGGCAAGGTGTGGGACGCGTGGTACAAGTTCCTGACGGAGAAGCACGGGCTGGCGAAGAAGGCCGCCTTCATCGGGATGAGCAAGGGCGGGGTGAACGAGTTCAACTGGGGCGTGGTGAATCCCGACAAGGTGGCGTGCATCTACGCCGACAATACCGCACTGTACGAGGAGGACTTCGCCAAACTTCCGGAGCTGGCCAGGCACGACGTGCCTCTGTTGCACATTTGCGGCAGTGAGGATTTCTTGCTGCAGCGGCACACCCGGGTCGTCGAGAACACGTACCATCAGTTGGGCGGCCGGATCACGGTGATCATCAAGGAAGGCCACGCCCACCACCCGCACAGCCTGCAGAATGCCAAGCCGATCGCCGATTGGATCGAGCGGAACATGGCACCGTCCGCGGCCAACCGGCCCGCGTTCGTGGATGCGACGTTCACCAAGAAGTATTACTACAGCGTCGAGCCTTCCTTCATCCACCTGAAGGAAGAGGAAACCTATGCCACGGCCCGGGGGCCGGGGTTCACGCCGTGTTACGACCGCTATGACGGGCCCACGTCCGGCAGATTCAAGATGGGCGGCATCTCGATCATCGTGCCCAGGACAGTGGCGCCGGGAAAACCCTGGGTGTTGACCGGCGATCCGATCGAGAGGGATGCGACCGTCGAGCAGGCGCTGTTGGCGAAGGGCTACCACATTCTGGTCGTCTCGCCGATGGGATCGGGTATGACGAAAAAGCAGTGGGACGACGCCTATCAACTCCTTGTGGACAACGGGTTCTCGAACAAGCCGGTGTTGAAAGGGACCGGGGCGAAGGCGGGCGAAGCCTACGCCTGGGCGGTTGCCAACCCGGACAAGGTCTCCTGCATTTATGCCCGGAACCCGCTCATGAAGAGCCTAATGGCGGGCAAACAGCAACCGGTTGACAACCTTACGGCGTTGACGAAAGCGGGCGTGCCGGTCCTGCACGACTGCGGCGCCTTGGATCCCTGGCTGGACAACCAGACGCGCGTCGTCGAGAAACGTTACAAGGAGCTCGGCGGAAAGATCACGATGATCGTCAGAGAGGGCGAGGGGCATTTCCCACTTTCGCCGAAAGACCCGACATCGGTCGTGGATTTCATCGTCAAGTATGCCCGTTAATGCTTTCTTGGTGCGAATGGGGACGCAGCTCATCGTTGTAAATGAGCTGCGTCCCCTTTTTCACTGTAGTTTCCGCAACTTTCTCCGCCTGAGCGGCGGATCCCCTCACCGTAGACGAGTGCAGGCGCATCCGGGACGATGGCGGTAGCCACACCAGCCCACCGCCCCGGACGGAACCGGCCATGCCATCTTTGCACCCGCTGCCCCCGTCCTGCGAGTGGTTTTCCGCCCTCGGTCGGATGCTCGACCCCCGGTCCGGCCCGCGGCTGGCGTGGCTGCTCGTCGGGGCCGTCCTCGCCCGCGGCCGGCGGACTGTCACCAGTTGGATCCGGGCGGCCGGGCTGAGCGGCGAATACCGCTGCTGCTACACGACGGTCGCGGCCGCCGGGAGGCGGGCCGACGCCATCGCCGCCCGGCTGGCCTACGAGGTGGTCAAGCCGCTGGTGGCCGACGCCGGCCGGCTGACGTTCGCCATCGACGACACCCCGACCGAGCGGTACGGGCGGCACGTGCAGGGAGCAGGCGTCCACCACAACCCGGCCCCCGGCCCCGCCGGCGGGCCGTTCGTGTACGGGCACGTGTGGGTCGTCCTCGGGCTGCTCGCCGCCCACCCCTCATGGGGCGTGATCGCCCTCCCGCTGCTGGCCCGGCTGTACGTCCGGGAGAAGGACCTGCCCGGCATCGCCCCGAGGCACCGGCCGGCGTTCCGGACCAAGCTGGAGATGGCCGCCGACCTGATGCGGTGGGCCGTCACCCGGCTCGGGCACCTCGGTACATCCGTCTGGGTGGTGGCCGACGGGGCGTATGCCAAGGCCCCGTTCCTCAAGCCGATGAAGGCCCTTGGGGTGACGGTCGTCAGCCGGCTGCGGAAGGACGCCTCGCTGTGGACCGAGCCCGGGCCGCGGCCGCGACACCGCCGCGGGCCGGACCGCATCTACGGCGAGCGACGGATCGACCTGGCCAAGCGGGCCGGGCAGCGGCGGGGGTGGGCGACCGGGACGTTCGCCCTGTACGGGAAGGCGACCGAGAAGAAGTACAAGACGTTCGTGGCGACGTGGCGGCCGGCCGGGGGCGCCATCCGGGTGGTCCTGGTGGAGGAGGCGACCGGGTGGGTGGCGTTCTTCTGCACCGACCCAGCCGCCACAGCGGCCGACGTGCTGGTCGGGGCGGCCGACAGGTTCTCGCTGGAAACCACGTTCCGGGATTGCAAAGAAATCGTCGGGGCGGGCCAGCAGCAGGTGCGGTTCGTGTGGGCGAACATCGGGGCATTCCAAGTCTGTCTGTGGACGTTTACGATGACCGAGGCGTGGGCCTGGGACCGGGCCGGGGCCGCGCTGGTCGGGCATCGGTCCGCGAGCCCGTGGGACGACAAGCCGCGGCGTCCCAGCCACGCGGACAAGCGGCGGGCGTGGCGGCGGGAACTGCTGGAAAACGAAATCCGTGCCGCTCTCCGGCCCAGGGCGACCGAGCGGGAATTCCGGACAGCCGCCGAACGCTTGCTCGATCTGGCCGCATGACGCACATGATGCGGAGGCATCTTCCGGACGATGATTGACATCCCCATCGTCATGCTCTCGGGCATGGCCGCCGACGAACGGCTCTTCGAGCCGCAGCTCGCCCATTTCCCGGGCCTGCGGGTCCAGCCCTGGGTCGAACCGCTCCGCGGTGAGTCGCTCCGGGGGTACGCCGCCCGGTTGGCCCGGCTGGCCGACCCCGGCCGGCCTTGCCTCATCGGGGGGGCTTCGTTCGGCGGCATCGTCGCCTTGGAGATGGCCGCCCACCTCCACCCCCTGGCGTGCGTCCTGATCGGGAGCGTCCGATCCCCGGCCGAACTCCCGTGGCGGTGGCGGGTATCGTGGCCGCTCGCGGCCGTCGGCCCCGACCGGCTCGGGTGGCTGGCCGGGGTGGTCCCCCGGCTGGGGGGTGGGTTCCTGCCCGGCCGGACGGTTCGCCGCTTACGACGGCTGTCACAGCCCGAGGCCGCGTTCGTCCGGTGGGCCATGTGCGCGGTGGCCCAATGGCGACCCCGGCCGGCGATCGGGCGGGTCCGGGTGTTCCACATCCATGGTGCGGCGGATCGGACGCTGCCGGTCTCACGCACCCGCCCGGATGTGATCGTGCCGACGGGCGGGCACGCGTTGACGGTGTTCAGCCCGGCGGCCGTCAACACGTTCTTGGCCGAGGTGGTGTTACGGGTTGAAGAGAAGCTTACACCCCACCTGGCGGTGTCACACGTGTCATGACTTCGCGGAAACTACAGTTTTTCACTGTTCCGGAGGCTGACGACGGACAGGACCGGCGAGTGGAGCGGGATGGGCCTGGCGGCCTCCGGGCGACGGCCGATTGTACCACGACCACCCGCTACGCCCCCGTCACCAGGCTCACCTCATCCAGCCCGACCTTCCGGCCGTCCTCGGCCCGCAGTTCCAGGCGGACCGGCATCCCCCGCTTCCGATCGACGAGACCTCATCCTGATGCATGTCGGGATGCCCCGGATGAACGGGTACGAGGCGACGCGACGAATCCGCGAAAACGACTGGGGCGTGGGGATGACGATCATCGCCCTCACCGGGTGGGGGCAGGACGGGGTGTAAACGCCGAACGAGAAGTGCAGCGCCTGCCGGCGGCTGGGCCGCCGATCGAGAAGTGTAGCGCTCCTGTTCAGCTTCCGCCCTACGGTGGGGATCACACCCGTGATTCACCCCCGAGCGGCCGGAGGCAGGAGTGTTCAGGAGCATGGAGATCTGGGCCGAGAAGGCCCAGCTCGCCCGTCTGGACTTGCTGGTGCTGGACGAGCTCGGGTATGTGCCGACGAGCAAGGTCGGGGCGGAGCTGCTGTTCGACGTGATCAGCACGGCCTACCTGCGGCAGTGGCTCTCGAAGCGGGGTACAGCCCGCAGAAACCGGCCCGGCGGGCGAGGGAGCGGGAGTCGGAAGTGATCGCCCGGTGGCTGGCCGAGGAGTGGCCCCGGATTCAGGCTGCGGCGGCGTCGGCCCACGCCCACGTCGTGTTCATCGACGAGACCGGATACTTCCTCAATCCACTGGTCCGGCGGACTTGGGCGAGGCGGGGGCAAACGCCGGTCCTCGACGCCTGGGGCCGGCACCGGGACAAGGTGAGCGTGATCGGGGCGGTATCCGTCTTGCCGGCGGCACGGCGGCTCGGGCTGTACTTCGCCACCGACCCGAAGGACTACTTCAACGCCGAGTTGGTCGTCAAGTTCCTGCGGGACCTGTTGAAGCACCTGCGGGGGAAGGTGGTCGTGGTGTGGGACCGGGGGAGTAACCACAAGGGGCCGGCGATCCGGCGGTTCCTGGCCCGGGACGACCGGCTGACACTGGAGTACCTGCCCGGGTACGCCCCGGACCTGAACCCGGTCGAGGCCGTGTGGGGGTGGCTGAAGTACGGCAGGCTCGCCAACTTCGTCCCCGACGATGTCCACGACCTGGAAGACTGGGTAATTGAGTATCTCGTGCCCTTGAAGTGCGATCCGGACCTATTGCGGCTGCTGTGGTATGGGTCCGAGCTACCCTTCCCGAGCGGAAACTCACAACCTGCGGATCAGTAGGCCAGGCTATCCAGCAGCGTGGCGGCGTCCACGAGGTCGGGTGTTGTGAAGCCTTCCGTGAACGTGCCGTAGACGGCGACCAGTGCGGCGCGGGCCGCTACAGCTCGCCCGGCACCTGCGTGGCAAGTGACCCCGGAGGCACTACCGCGAGCGGCTGAAGACCACCCGCTTCCCGAACCGCCCGCGGAGGTGGGCCCGCGCCGCGGCATCGACGGCCTCTGCCGTCCTGAAGGTGAGCGTGACGAGGTGGTCACACAACCGACTTGCCGCGATGGCGGCGGCGTCCTCCGGGCGGACGGTGTCGCAAACGACCGTGAGCATCTCGACCCGGCCCAGTGGTGGGAACGAGGCCACCTCGCCGACCTCACCCGGCTCGCACAGGTACCCGATGACCGTCACCGGGTGCTCGGCGAACACCCGGGGTGCCTCGGACCGTAATGCGTGCGGGAAGGCGAACGCGTTCACGAACCCGCGGTGCCAGGCGGGCTTCCCCCAGGAGAAGGCGACGGCCGCGACCCACCCGCGCTCGTGGGCCTTGAGCAGGGCCTTCTCCCTACGGCCTAGCCTCCTCCGCTCGTCGTCGGGGACTTCTCGCCCGGCCAGCCGACACTGAACCCGGATGAACTCGGCCCTCTCGGGCTCCCCGTGCTCGTCCAGCCAGTCGGCGTAAACGAGCCGGGGGGTGTCATCTGCCGGGCATTGAATGACGGCCTGGACGAGGGCCTGTCGATCGTCGGACATGGGAAACGTGACTCCCGGCCTCGTAGGTAGGACTACACGCTGCACCTTTCGATGCACCAATCGGCGTGGAATCGGCCCGAAATCCTCGGGAATGGTGCAGTTGGTAGAAATCGTGGAAGTGCGTTGCTCCCTGGCTTTCAAGGTATTTTCGCGGGTTTATCACGCCCGCCGGGCCTCCAGGCACCAGAAGCACCCGCCGCCCAGCGTCGCCAGCACCGCCCCGACCGGTTCCACACCACCTCCGCGACAGGCACCACAAGAAACTGCACACCCGGCCCGCCCCTCCCGCACCGGGGGCCGGTGAACGCCGTCACCTTCACCCCCGATGGGAAGGCCGTCGTGACCGGGAGCGACGACGGGACGGCCCGGGTGTGGTCGGTGGCCCCGGAGACACACTTCGACGCAGAGTGCCCGGCTGTCGGTGAGGGTGGTGTCGAGGGCCGGAAGAGGCACGTTGAATCCTTCGATCAGCGACCGGGCCGAGACGACGAACCGGGCTCCCCTCACGGAGGGGGCGAAGGAATTCAGCCCGCATCTCGTCCGGTGAGTCGTGGCACCCCGGCCGGGATGGCGGTGCCCTCCGGAATGTACGAGTCGAGTCGCATTCGTCGTAGCCAAATCGTAGCCAATGGGTCGGACGCCGGCGGACAGCGCCGGACGAGAAGTGCGCTTTCTAGGGCGTTTTCGACACGGGCGGACGTCGGCGGACGGCCTTTGACGGATTTTGGTTCTCTTTGTCCAGGTCGCTCTGTTGAATCCTTGAGGCGGGTGGCGGGCTACCTGGCGAAGACGTTCACCGACCTTGCCGTCCACTGCCGCCGGGTCGCGGACTCGGCCCGGGTGCTGCCCGCCGACGCCCGGAAGGTACTCGGCCGGGCGGTGGACCGGTTGCAGGACGCCGGCCTGCCGATCCTGGCGTCGCACCGGTCTGAACGGGATCGCGACGGCACTTAGTGGGCGGTCTCCCGGCGGGGTAAGAGCACCGCACGCAGGCCGGCGGCTGGAACACACCCGGCGGGACAGACCCACTCCCAAGTGGAGCAAATCATTGCCGCCGTCGGCGGCGACGCCGGCCGCCGTTGGTAGGCCCGGTGTGTCGAGCGGCTGGGGCCCGGTCCGGTCGACCGGGCGCTGGGACTTCTCCGGGAAGCTCAGAGGGCCAGCCGGGTCGAGAACCCGGGCGGGATGCTCACGAAGATCTTCAAGGACCCCGCAGCGGAGCGCAACGTCCGATTGACCGGGCCTTCGGCACCTGCCGGAATGACAGTGCGAACGATGTCCGGGGCCAGTACGGGATCGAGTGCGTGTTCGCCTACGCCCGGAAATGCCCCGAACCCCGTGGCGGGCGGTTCGTAGTGCGACTTGCCGTCCTGTTCGCGCATCACGAGCACTCGTCGGAAGGCGGGTGGAACTTACGGCGCGGGCGCGACCGCCGCCGACAGGGGATCGAAAGGTCATGACTTCCGCGTCGGCCAGGGAATGGGTGTCACGGGAGCGGGACCTCGCCCATCGCGTACTGGAACATCCGGATCACGTCGGCCTGCCGATCTTCCCCGGCTTCCAGGAGCAGGACGGCCGTGTACCCGTCGTCCGGCCCGCCCACGGGGTAGCTGGCGTCGGCCCGCACCGGGATGCCGGCGCGAGAGAGGAGATCCCGGAGCGCGGCGAACACGCGGTCGCCTCTCAGGGGGGCGGCGTCCAGGGGGTTGTTGTCGTACACAACGAGGCAGCCAACGTCGGTGAGGTAGAACACCCCCCCTGCGGGACTCGAACATGTCCTCGTGTACCATCCGCGCGGTGATCTGGGCGTAAGCATTCCAGTGGAACGTGCTCAGCTTGTTCGGCTTCTTCGGCTTACCCATGGTGGAAAGCTCCCCAAGGTCTTGAATTCGGGTCGTGGCAACTGTGCGCGCGACCATTCGAACTTTCGGTCCGGCTTCGGCTCAGTAGCCCGACCCGGCTGGCCCGCACCCTGACGCGTCCGGGCCAGCTATCCCTGTTAATGATAACAGGTCCCCGACTCCGACCGGCTGCGGCCGTGGCCGTCAGGGCCGGGTGGGATGGGAGTGACGGCGAATTGAATCGAGACGGCAAGGTGACCCGGCCCCTCAGTCTTGGCAACCTCTCGCACGCAAGCACACCCTTTCCCGTTGCGTTTCGCAAGGCGGTCCTTCGCCACCTCGGGGCACGGGGTTTGCAGAACTCTTGCCCCGATATCGGGGCTTCATCCCGCCCGAGGGAGCCTCATGGTCATCACCTGCCCCCACTGCCAGAACGTCATCGACACCGACGCCGCCGCGGCGCGGGGCGACACCGTGTGCCCGGCGTGCGGCTCGGGGATCCAACTCACCCGCGGGTCGACCGCCGACTGGAAGCCCCCCGACGGGGAGCGGGTCGGGCGGTTCGAGCTGGTCGCGGCCGTCGGGCACGGGGCGTTCAGCACCGTCTACAAGGCCCGCGACCCGGACCTCGACCGGGTGGTGGCGGTCAAGGTGCCGCGGCCCGGCCGGCTGGCCGACCCCCACGCCCGGGCCCGGTTCGCCCGCGAGGCCCGCAGCGCCGCCCAGCTCCACCACCCCGGCATCGTGCCGGTCCTGGAGGTCGGCCAGGTCGGCGACACCCCGTTCGTGGTCCTTTCCAGCACATTGGGATCCTAAGCTTAGAATTCCACGTGGACAAGTTGTCGC